>OBPB01000060.1_pt1 | contig 27105 bp, 17 predicted proteins | sample 1534631 | NCBI WGS metagenome assembly OBPB01 (sample SAMEA3275471, study PRJEB22092) | marine metagenome | biome: Marine environment; feature: Belgian marine environment, sample taken at 3 meters depth; material: Sterile flask | collected 2014-06-24T18:06:27+00 | depth 3 m
TGAAAGAGCATCTCAATCCAAGCGGAGAGTTGAAGAAGCGGTTCGGAGGGTAGAGCATCATGGAGTTCTTCCTAGATACCGCAGATGTTGACGAAATTCGAGAAATTGCCGCTTGGGGAATCCTAGATGGCGTGACGACTAACCCGTCGTTGATTAAGAAAAGTGGCCGGGATTTCAAGCAAGTTGTCGCAGAAATTGCATCGATTTGTGACGGTCCTATTTCGGCCGAAGTCACCGCCATGGATACTGAAGGCATGGTTGTTCAAGGGCGAGCCCTCAAAGCTGAACTCCCAGAAAACGTCATCATCAAGATTCCATGCACGCCAGAAGGACTTGCAGCGACCAAAATTCTCACAGAAGATGGGATCAAGACCAATGTCACATTGATTTTCTCGGCATCACAAGCACTCATGGCAGCAAAGGCTGGAGCAACCTATGTCTCACCATTCATCGGACGAATTGATGATACAGGTCATGATGGAATGAATTTGATTGCCGAAATCATGGAAACGTGGAACAATTACCCATCCATCACCACCAAGGTCCTGGCTGCTTCGATTCGACATCCAACACACGTCTTGCAATGCATCCAACTTGGGGCACACACCGCCACCATGCCTGCAAAGACCTTCCGACAATTGATGACCCACCCATTGACAGACAAAGGCCTCGCAGGCTTCATGAAGGACTGGGCTGAAGTCGAAAAGGCAGGAAACGCCTGAAATTTAGTTCGCTTGTACGAGAAGGAGGATTCTTGAATGAAGTCCTCCACGGTCAGCATATAGGGGGTTCACCATGAGCACATCGCGAGATAAGTTGCAGCAGTTGTTAGACGGCGATTTGTCAGCAGAAGACATCGCAGACGACCCGGCATTGGTTACCCTCGCCGACCGGCTCTATGGAATCAAAATAACACCAGCTCGGCCCAAAAAGGCACGAGACATGGTTGATGCACCCGGTGCAGTTCTCACAGAAGTGGCTCCACCAACGGACATGTTGATCGAAGTCATCGGCGATATTGCTCCTGTTGTTCCAAGCACACCAGAGCCACTTCCGGCGGGTGAACTTCCAGCAATTGCTCCACTCCCCGATGCCAAAGGTTCCTCCAAAGCCCCACTGTTTGGACTTAGTACACTCCTTCTGCTTGTCGTGGCCAATGTGTTCGGCCTCCTCTCATCGGTGATGGGCAGCGGCTGCCTTGAGAGTGACTTGTGTCCTTCTGATGGTTACACGAAAATGAACCTTGCAAGTCCGCATGAACTCGGTAATGGATTGGGATGGTCCCTTCCGTTTCCCGATGGCGCATTGGGTATTCCTGACATCGTTGCCATCATTGGTCTGCTCATTGCAATGGTTGTCGTGTGGCGCCGTTCGTGATCACCATGAATGTTGACGGGTTTTCCGAAGTTCTTTCCTACATTGGAATGATTTCGATTCTCCTCGCATTCGTTCTTGAGACGCGGAATATCCTCCACAGCAAACAAACGAGTTACCTCATGTTGATGGCCTTCGGTTCAGCATTGTTGGGCATACGGGCGTTTTTAATTGACGAGTGGGCGTTTTTAATCCTTGAAGCAGCATGGTGCGGAGCTGCTTTGGTTGCCTTTGTTCAACTCAAACAAGTTGATACTCCAACGGAAAATGATGCGTCATCTTGATGAGCAGGTGTCGACCGAAGTCAACCATGAGCCAAGGACCCGGTAAGGCAAAGCGCGGCCTGCCTTCGAAGGAAGAGAACTTCAACGAGTGGTACCCTTTCATCGTTGAAGCGGCTGAACTCGTCGATAAACGATACCCGATCAAGGGCATGGATGTGTGGCGACCCTACGGTTGGAAGACCATGAAACTCATCGATGCGCTCACGCACCATGAGATGGAACGAACCAACCATGAAGAAGTCAATTTTCCATTGCTCATTCCAGAGAATTTGTTAGAACGTGAAAATGCACTTGTGGCGAGGCTCAAGCGAGCTCGGGAAGAAGGCGTTGACCCAGATGACCTCCGAGACGAAGATGAAGAAGGTGGTTTCAAGAAAGAAGTGTACTGGGTGAAGCATGCAGGGGACAACGAACTGGACATCCCAATGTTCCTTCGACCAACATCAGAGACAGCCATGTACACCATGTTCCCACTTTGGATTCGCTCTCACAAGGACTTGCCATTGAAAGTGTACCAGATGGTCAACACGTTCCGCTACGAAACAAAACAAACTCGCTCCTTCATTCGTGTCCGAGAAATCCATTTCTTTGAGGCACACACAGCGCACGCTGATGAAGCAGATGCGACGCGTCAAATCCAACAGGATTTGCAAATCGTTGACAACATCATGCGAGATCTTTGCTTGCCAGTGATCAAGGCAAAGCGTCCATTGTGGGATACATTTCCTGGAGCGTGGTACACCATTGGCATCGACGCAGTCATGCCAAACGGTCGAACCCTCCAAGTGGCATCATGCCACCATTACCGTGACCAGTGGGCAAAAGCCTTCGACATCACTTACGAGAACCTCGAAGCACAACAACAACATGTCCACCAAACCACCTATGGAATGTCAGAACGTTTGCTTGGCGCAGTCGTTGGTATGCACGGTGATGAAAATGGACTGATTATGCCTCCGGCCGTGGCACCGTTCCAGGTGGTAATCTGCCCAATGATCAAGAAGAATTCTGAAGTTGACACGGTCGCTGTTGCTGAAGACGTGGCCCAAACATTGCGCAAGCACGGGTTGCGGGTCAAAGTCGATGCGCGAGACATCCGATCTGGTCAGAAATACTACGATTGGGAAATCAAAGGAGTCCCACTTCGCCTCGACATCGGTCCACGCGACATCGCACAAGGGACAGCATTCGCAGCACGTAGAACGGGTGGGAAAGAACCGTTGCCCCTTGATGACATTGCCAACGCTTGCCACACAGTGCTCGATGAAATCTCGGCCGAATTGAGAAAACGTTCCCAGGCACACATGTCAGATGTGATTCAACCCCTTCCAAAAATCACACTTGTTGATGAAGACTATGTCCTTGATGGTGAAGTCAAGGACGGACACATCTACGAACTGCCGTTCGATGGAACAGACGCCCACGCAGAGGCAATTGAACGGTTGACGGGCTTTGCTTTCCTTGGGGATTCAACCGATGAGTATCCCGAGGCACGTCCATGCCACATGAGCGGATCTCCGACAACACGCCGTGTTTTGTTGGCGAAGTCATATTGACAATCACCGGTTGGAATCACGACCAAACGCCGGCCAACCACGGTATCGGTGCATTGGGGGTTCAATGCAATGCAAGATTGTGTAGGTGGCCAGACCGTTCCGAATTCAGTTACGAATTGGGAAGGTTGCTGGGGTGTTGAGCAAGCTCGAGGTTGCCTGAGTTGGTTTTGAGGCATACAAGAGCAATCCGAAGATTCCACAAACAACTGGAGCAAACATGAGTGGTATGAGCACCGCTGCTGACTGGGTAAGCACGATCGTTGACAATGCAAACAAGCCTAGGATTGATCCAATTGCACCCAAGAGGGTGACTTTCATTTTCGATTCAGTAACTTCTCTGTTCATGTAGTGAGGAACGAACGGGAGGTATATGAACGGCTGTTTTTTCATCACCCTAAAGTTCTCTAGCAAAAAAATGGGCTCGAATAACTGAAATAAACATTCAAGGATGGTTCATTCTTTCCAAGTACCGGGTAAATGTATGCTCGATGATCTTTAGAATTTCGAAAGACGATGCATCAATGCAGTAACGTTCCGTTTCGATAGGACCGGTAAACAGAATTTATTTCTAACCCCATTCACAAATTTCCAGATCCAACCAAAGTGTATCATTTATATCTTGGAAGAAAATACAGGAAACAATGGAACTCATACAGCAATTAAACGGCGGGGAGAGCCCTAAGCCAAAAAAATCAAACAAAAAGGGGCTTAGTGACGCAGTCATTATTTCTGCGGTGGCGATAATATTGATGAGCATTATCTTCAATTGGATGAGCGACTTTTCGCAACCCCCTGAGGAAGAAGATTTTTCAGAATATAGTAACCAAGGGCAGGCGTATCAGGATGCTCTCAACGATCATCAGGACAAAGTGAGAGCATACGAAGGCATTTACTCTCTCTTTTCCTCTATCGGACTCGTTATGTTGGTGTCGGGATTGTTTTACAAAACTGTTAATGATTCTCATCACCTCCCTGATTGGGTGAGGGTGGCAATGATGGGAGGAGTGATGTGGTTCTTGATCCGCTTGTTTACAACTGAGCTTTCGCTGTTTGATACAATCGAGTTGCTAAATCTCTTAGATTAAGAATAACAATGTTTGGTATCGTAGGAGGAATCTCTTTCATTCTTTCCAAGTACCGTGGAAATTTTCAGCATTATCCACACGGATGAAAAGATCAAGAGAACTCCATACGAGGCTATTAAATCCACTTTCCATGCCTTCTTGACCGCCTGCTTTAGCGGTCATGAACTCCAGAGTATCGGAAGGTGAATGCCATTCTTGCCAGAATGAGATATCGCCTCCGGGGCTGAAGAAATTGAACGTTGGATAACCTTCGGAAAAGAATGCACAGTGGTCAGAAGCACACGATTCTGCAATTTGCCAATTAATCGGATTGGATTCAGTTGGTTTGTAGGCCAGATCCTCCTCAATGGTTGCCCCAACCCATGCGTGCATACGTTCCATGTTTTCTTGGTTGGCGCCTGCGATGCTAATATCCCAATCATACTTCGTTGCTGAAAACAATTCCCCGCCAGGCCCAACAAGAGGCTCGGAAAGCGGAATTATTGGGTAATTCAGAGACACCATGTCGAAGTTCATATAGGCCCGCACGGATACATTCTCCGGCAGATGTGACACATAGGCACGCGATCCGAGCAGTCCTTCTTCTTCACACGCCCAAAGAGCTGCAACGACCGTGTGGTCAAATTCCATTTGAGCCAGCGCTTGCGCCATTTCGAGGGAAACTGTCGAACCTGATGTGTCATCGTTCGCACCCTCATTGGTTCCACCTCCTGGTGGAGTGAATACATAAGCGATGTCAAAATGGCCGCCAATCACGATGTATTCGTCTGGAGTCACTCGACCCCAATTATACCCAACAACATTGAGTTGATCTGGGTCGTCATCGTATCGTGTGACTTCCACATAATCAAAACCCATATCTCGCATGTTCTCCGCCATTGCCTCAGCAGCAGCTTCGTATGCAGAACCGCCTTCGTGAACGGAGGCCGAAGCGCACCAACGGTTGTTGTATTGGCTCGTAAGAACATCAATTGTCTCGTAGGCTCTGCGTCCATCAACCAGCATCAATTCGCTGCTTTCTTCGAGCATGACGGTGAGGTTCTCCACAATGTCGCCAGCAGTGATGTCAAAGGAAATTGATGGTAGTTCAGTATCAAGGATCAATATTTCAATCGTGGTGACGGATGCATCAAATTCCATAATTGGTGAATCTCTGTAGACACCATATTCGTCCATAAAAAAACCACCAGCAGTGCGCTCAACGGTGTATGCAGTGGTGGATTTAACTGTGAGTGTGTAGACCTGACCGCGTGGTGCAGTAAGCAAATTCATAGTATCATCGAGCATTAATTCTGGTGCAATGATAGGCTCTTCTTCGCCAAAGCAACCAGATAAAACCATGCTGATCATAAGCAGACTGATTAGAACCGAGCGCGTACGCTTCATGTCGTAGGCTCAATGCCGCCCTATATCGTCATAACGATGCCATGTGGGTTTTCTAGGGCTTGGTGAATCGATGTAAACTACGAATCACATTCCAAAGGATGAAGGGTCAAGGTCCATATCGCCATCCTTCATCATCTTCCGCATTTGCTTGTTCAACTTACGATTTCCGCCCATGCCCTTCATCATCTTGCGAGAGCGATTCCACTGTGCAATCAATTCGCGAACATCCTTCTCGCGTACACCCGCCCCACGAGCGACGCGGCGAATGCGATCGGCCTTGATTTTGGCAGGCTCGTTCTTTTCCCAAGCCGTCATGCTGTCCATGATGGTTCGATAGCGGTCGAGGTTTCCCTGCATGGCTTCTTTCTGTCCTTTTGACATGGCACCCATGCCGCCGAGCATGTTACCTGGCAGGAACGACATCAATTTGTCAATGGTTCCAACTTTCGACATCATTTCCATTTGCTTATACATGTCGTTGAGGGTAAAACGACCGCTCATTAGCCTTTGAGTAAGACGCATGGCTTCTTCTTCGTCCATGTCTTCAGGGGCCAAATCGATGAGCCCTTGGATGTCGCCCATGCCAAGAAGTCGAGAGATGAAACGGTCGGATTCGAACTTTTCCAGATCCCCAATGTTTTCACCAACACCGATGTGGACGATGGGTGCCCCGGTTGCAGCAACAGCAGAAAGTGCACCACCGCCACGTGCTGTACCGTCGAGTTTGGTGATCACAATGCCCGTCACGCCAGCAAGTGTGTGGAAGGATGCTGCAACTGGTCCAGCTGCTTGCCCAACTTGTGCGTCGATGACCAGCCACCGTTCATTGGCTCGTGTCAGGCCAGAGATTTGTTCCAATTCGTCGACGAGTTCCTGGTCGAGTTGGTGACGTCCTGCGGTATCGACAATCACTAAATCGGCTGCTGCACACGCCTTGAGACCGTTTCGTACGATTGTGGGGGCGTCCTTTGTGTCGGGCTCACCATAGACTTGCACTGTTGTATCTTCGAGCAATTGGGAGAGTTGTGCGTATGCCCCAGGACGGTGTACGTCGGCTTCAATCACAGCAACGCGGAGGCCGTGTTTTCGACGGTACCATTCTGCGAGTTTGGCAGTGGTCGTTGTTTTTCCTTGACCATACAAACCGACGAGCAACAGTGTTGCACCATGTGGCTGGAATTGATGTGCAGGGCCGAGGAGTCGGACAAGTTCCGTGTAGAGGATGTTCATTGCATGTGTTTGAAGCGTGATACCAGGCCGAGGATCTTCCTCACGAAGCCTTGATTCCATACGCTCAACAATTTCCTTGGTTTGGCGGACGTTGAAATCCGCCTCTTGCAATGCTCGGCGAAGACTGCGAGTCATTTCTCGCAATTCTTCATCGTCCAACTTACGTTTGCTCTTGAGCAACCCAATGGACCGGAAAATACCTCGAGAGAGACCTTCGAGTGCCATGGCTTAGCGTAACCCCCTTTCCATTTCAATCCACCCATGCCCGTTGATGAATCATTCATGGTCGAGTGGCACGTCGAGGTGAAGCACATCACCGTCGAGTTTCGCTGAGACTTTGCTGGCTTTTGTTGGCACGGAGGTCACGACTTCCCGCTCCCTTCCATTCAAACCCACGTAGAGCACACCCTCTTCGCTCCTTAGCGAAAGTTCATCCCTTGCAATCCCGGGGTAATGAAGTGAAATCCGTTCCACATCTCCATCGATCTCCTTCGTCATACCACGGTGTATAGAATGTTGAAGCGCTTGACCAATGGCATGGGGACCGAGGTCTGCGGGGTGGGCTTTGACTTCTCCATACAGGCGATGGCCGACGGATCGTAGCGATTCGATACCGACCACTTCGTCATCCAACAGTTCCAACGTAGCGATGTTCACTCCTGCCATCTCTTGCTTTAATTCCTCGACGCGGCCTAACTCCGCATTGCGTCGGTTTTGAAGGAATGGATGGTCGAATTCTGGTGTCAATCGATTCACGAGGCAGTTGGGGACTGGCAATTTGTATTCGATTAAGGACGCATGCGCCCTCAATGTTTCGTTGATTCCCATTCGCTCAGGAATGGTCACGAGGGTGAACGAAGTAATTGATTCGTTGGAGAGGACGCGGCGAACATGGAGGACCCTGCGTCGAAATCGTTCCAACTCTTCCTTCATTGAATCACTTTCTTTACGACCAAAAAGCATTGAACGAAGGCCACCAGAAACACGCATCATACGAATGATTTTGTCAGACCATGATTCGATGAGTTCGGGGAGGGAAAGGAAACGAAGTGTATGCCCAGTTGGCGCAGTATCGAAGACGATGACATCCCAAGTTGGGTCTTCAACATGACGGAGGAGTTCATCAAACGCAAGGGCCTCATCGAGGCCGGGAATCACCATGTCAGATGCCTTCACTTCATCCTTCATAGCGTTCATTTCGTCCTTTGCGTTTGGATCGAGCATCATGCTCAACCCGCCAAGGCCACCAAGACCGCCACTACCGTTCATCCCATTCATCATTTCACCCATCTTGGGCAGCACAGTGGAAACCTTTGATTCCGGGTCCATTTCCAGACCAAAAAGTCCAGGTACACCTTCAATTGGTGTCGGTTCTGAACCAATTTCAACACCGAGTGAATCTGATGTTGAATGGGCCGGATCGCTGGATACAAGCAGCACGCGCAAACCTGCATCTGCCAACCAAACTGCAGTTGCTGCAGACGTGGTTGTCTTCCCAACGCCACCTTTTCCGCCAAACAGAAGCAGACGAGCCATGACACCGCCTGTGGCTCGGGGTCTTTGAACGCAACGCCACACAATAAATCAAGCAACGCTTTGATGAAGGGCAGGGTTCACGCAGATTCATGGCCTCGACATTCTTTCTGTTTCAGGCCGCTGCAGTGACATCACTGATTGGCATGACACTTGGTTGGCGAGGTGTGATGACCAAGTATTCTGGATTCTATGATTTGCCCACGGCTTGGAGCAATGTGTTTTGGGGTATACTGCTTGGTGGAATCTACGCCTCTACTTCCCATAACTACATTCTCTTGCCTTATCTCCAATTCGTGGCAGATGATGCGAGTGCGGTCGTGAACCCGATTAATTTGCTCTTCCTAAGCCTCACAGCATCCGTTGGCGCACACATGTTGTTGCGAAGGGAGCGAGTCCGTTCAGGATCGTCCCAACCAACGAGTGGATGGGCGCTCGGTTTGGCCATCGGCGCCATGGTCGGCATGGTGCATCTTTACCGTGTTTTTGAGATCCAAGACAGTCTTTTCGATCCGATACTCTGGGTCACAGTTGCTGGATTTTCAATGTTCGCACCTCGCACGGAGGCTCTCATTTGCTGTTTCCACGGTCAACTCATGCTTCAGGGAAAGCGGTGGGGTGCTGTGCTTCGTTCAACATTTTGGCGATGTGCGTACCTTGTGATGTTTGCTTATGCAGTTGTCGACCCCCTTGCTTGGATCTTTATCGTCCCCTTTGCGATGCTCGTCAACAAAAAAGCCGATGAATGGATTTGGGATTCAATACCAAGCGAAGGCAAAAAGCGACTTCGGAAGATGTGGGCGCGTCAAATTCGAGAGAAGCTCGCAGCAAAAATGGATGCAGCCGAATCATAATCTTCTGTCAGCATCTGCTTACATAGGGTGCTGCAGTTCATTGGCATCAAATTCACCTCCTCTTTGGAATTAAGCATTTATGGGGCCTTCCGCACACAACGGTTATACAACGCCCGCTCAGGCTTGTAGGCATGGGTTCCTGCCCTTATTGCCGAAGTGTCACCCTGCCCGGGGACACAATTTGCTATTCATGCGGACGCGTGCTGGCAAATCTCAACTCCAAGTCCTTTGCGCTGGAGCAGCAATTCAACAACGGTTCGACAGATAGCACCTACAAAATGACGAAAAAACCAACGCCCCCTGGCGTCATTCAAACCCATACTGGCCGATCGAAAAACATCATGAAGCGAACAAGAAATAAATCCCGGATGATTGTGATGGTGATTTTTATCGCATTTGTATTCACGTCACCGACAGTTCAGGAAGCATCCATAGCGAAGTTTGCCTCGGTCAAAGAATCCGTGCTCCTCCAAGCATCACCCTTCCATCTCTATCCTCTGGAAACCACGTACTCGGTCTCGAAAACCGTCAACGTGGTGAACAACGGAGGCCAGGGCTATCTGATGGAAAACCTCGTCATTCCCTCTGATGTTCGGTCGTTGGACAATTCAATGACCCAATACGAGTACGCTGATGGGTCGCCGGCAATGCCGTCGGCGAGTCTACAGACTATTTCCGCTATCACTGTCACCATTGACGGTGGAGAATTGTTCAATATACCCTTGAATGGCCTGCCGACGAAAAGTGTGGAGGAGAAGTTGGTGACAAACAATGGCCATGAAATCTGGTGGCCCGGTTCCGGTTCAGGCAATGACTTCTGCAGCCTATCATCTTGTGTCAAACTCAGACTCAACCTCGACCCCGGCCAAACTTCATCGTTTGAATACACGATCACACTCACCAGCACGGCTTACTCTTGGTGGGAGAACAGTCAGCGTGTCGACACACGGGTCAACGGCATTGAAACAGGCATCAGTATGTCGAACAGTGGGACATTTGAGGATGTCTCCCTTCGCAACCCTTTCGGCGACGCTCAACAACATCGCACAACAAAGTGGTATGACCGAGGCACGAGTCCAGTCCTCGACAGCCGTTCCCTTGGGGGCTGGGCGATTAACGCTCAACATGAAGTTGTGAACGAAGTCGCCAACCAAATTTTACAAACACTCCCAGAAGGCGAGAGTGACAATGCTTACGGCTATGCAAGGGCTGCCTTTGACTACCTTCACAAGCATGCCACTTACGACAAAAACGCACCAATTATTGCTCGAAGTGGACCAGAATGCCTTGCTGCAGGTACTGGCGATTGCGACGGACAAACCAACGCATTCCTTTCCTTGCTGCGCGTTCAGAATTTACCTGGCTGGTATGCTTTTGGGGCGCTCACTGACAGCAAGTACCAAGATTGGGAAGCACATGCTTGGGGCTATATTGAACTCCCATTGAGCGATGAGTATTGCGAGGAAAATGGCATTGAATTGTCCACCTGCTTTGTGCAGGGGCAAGTGGATGTTGTCAACAACAAGTGGCTGCTTCACACACCAACTGCCTACATTGCCTGGATCGAAGAACCAGATTCAACTGGCGACCTTCTCAACGCCTATTACAGCCCTGGCATGTATTCAACAGGTGTGGACCGATCCCCTCCCGTTTGGACGACTGTTGGGGATGTGGATGTGAACGGTGGCGAGTTCAAGGTGCCAATGTTGGCAGAAAACCTCGGGTGAAAATCATGAGAATTATTATTGGTGGTGCTGGACGGGTTGGAACAGACCTTGCAAAAGCATTGCGTGCTGAAGACATCGATGTCGTGCTTGTAGATTCAGATTCAAGAGCTGTGAAAAACGCTCAAAACCTAGACGTTCTTGTGATCCATGGTGATTTGACCAGGCGTGATAAATTGCATGAAGCAGGAATCGGTCAATCATCGGTGTTCGTTGCTGCAACTGATTCGGACGAGCGAAACCTTCTGGCATGCGCTCTTGCTAACCACGCTTTCAAAGAATTAGCACCGGATAACGCTGATCCACTGCTCTCAATTTGTAGGGTTCGAGACATGAACTTCATCGAAGAGCAAAACAATGGGCACTTGAGCGAATGGGCGAAGGTCAACCACGTTGTGAATCCACTCGAAGGCGCGATCAAGAGATTGCATTCAGGGCTGAGATCATCTTCGATTGAAGAAGTGATTCCTTTCGGACACGATGCGTACATCATTGAATTGGACGTCACAAGCAACGCCAAGAGTGTCGTATTCAACACCTTGCGGGAGGCTTCGACACAAATCGAAGGCGGCATGCCATTGATTGTTGGGCTCAAGCGAGAGGGCGAAAAGAGCATTGTTCCAGATGGAGATTTTATGCTCGTTCCGAACGACAGAATCGCTGTGGCAACAACCGGTCTGACGAGTTTCAATCGAATTTTGAATATCTTTGGGCACGTCGCTACAGATTTCCCAGTAAGCCCGCGGGTTGCCGTCATTGGAGCGAACAAAATTGGGCGAAGAATCGCTGATGATTGGCTTAATTCTGGTGCAAACGTCACCGTGATTGAACGTGATTTACAAATGGCCAACGAACTCTCTGGTTCATCCACTGGCGCCCACCCCAACCTCGAAGTCATCCACGGTGATCACCTTGACCGTGACATCCTAACTGAAATAGGAATCCCTGACCACCACATCGCTATTGCAGCATTAACCGACGATCTTGCGAGCATTGCTGCTGCTCTATTGGCAAGCGACATGGGCGTTCAACGAACTGGACTCTTGCTTTATGATGCTGATTTGGTCAAAGTCACGCAACGAATGGGAATCACTTTTGCTGTCGATCGAAAGCGGGTTGCTGTCGACAACATGCTTGCACAAATACACACAAAAACAGCTGGTGCGTACGCCTTGTTGACCAACATTCCAAACATTGTGGGCGTCAGCATGGAAGTGAATGAACGCGCCAAATTTTCTGGTAAGCGAATCAACGAAGCAAGTTTCCCAGAGTGGTTGCGCATTGCGTTCATCCAGCGCAGGAATACATCAGGAAATTGGGAATCGTTGCGACCATCACCAGATAAGACCCTGGTCAACGGAGACCGGCTCATTATTTTCTGTAGCCCCGATCGGATTTCCGATATTGAAAAACGATTCAGGGTGTGATGGCCATGCGCTCAGACGTGTTGTATCTGATCTTGGGGTGGACGCTCATTGCGTTATCAATACCCCTTGCTTTATGTGGTGTGTTAACTGGTGCACTGGATTCTGTTGAGCTGGCGCTGAGAGCGTTTGCAATCCCATCCCTCATATCTGCATTTGTGGGCATCTTGATGGTCAGTTTTGGTACCCGCACGAACACAAGCGAGCGATTAAGGGACAAGGAAGCCTTTGCTGGTGTTGCCCTCGTGTGGCCAATCGCAGTCCTTATTGGTGCACTGCCATATTGGCTTGGAGGTATGTTTAACGGACCCTTTACTCCCGACATAGCGCTCATAGACATGGCGCGTGGTGCTGTGAATTCGTGGTTTGAGTCCATGTCCGGATTCACCACAACTGGAGCCACCGTCATCGCTCATAACATGAGCCCGAACTGTATTCCGGGCGTAACGGAGGATTGCATTAACAGCCAAGCTCGCGGCCTATTACTCTGGAGATCGTTGACCCAATGGTTTGGTGGCATGGGAATCATTATGCTTGGAATGATGATCTTATCCCGAGTCATCGGAGGCGGGATGGCCTTGGCCCGTGCTGAATTAACCGGACCTTCCCTCTCACGATTACGACCAAAACTAAAGCAAACAGCGATTGCACTGTGGTCACTATACATTGTCCTGACGTTGTTGGAATTTGCCCTTTTATTCGGCACGGGATCTATGAACTGGTTTGACTCAATTAACCACGCACTGACAACCCTTCCATCGGGTGGCTTCTCAACTCATGATGCGAGCATAGGTTATTTCGATTCTGTGCTGGTCGAAACAATCATTATCGTGTTCATGTTTATTGCAGGCATCAACTTCACGTTGATGTGGTTCATCAAAGAGCGGGAATTCAAAAAGGCGTTAGCAGATGAAGAATTCCGCTACTACGGAATCTATGTGTTGGTCGCCTCATTAGCGATTGCAGGTGCACTCATTGGCACTGGGACCTCAGTTGGAACTTCGTTGAGACACAGTGTGTTTCATGTCATCTCTATTGGTACCTCAACCGGGTATGGTACAACGGATTACGCCAGTGATTCTTGGCCTTTGGTCACTCATTTCATCATATTCATTCTCATGATCGTTGGTGCAAGTGCGGGCTCTACTGCTGGCGGATTAAAACTGCTCAGAATTACGTTAGCGTTCAAGGTGGCCATGAGAGAATTAGTTAAGATTGCCCAACCGCGAAAAATTGACCAAATTCGCATGAACGGTGAGGTTGTTGAGCAGAACCAGATCGGATTGATCGTGGGTATGTTGTTCGTATGGGTTGGTTTGTTCGGGCTCTCTAGTATTCTCTTGTCCATTTTCATGCCAAGCGATTCCTTCGAGAGCGTAATCACGGTTGTTGCCTCATCGCTTGGAAACACTGGGCCTGCACTGGGAGATTATGGACCAGCCAATACATGGGCTGGAATGAATTCTGGCGCCCTTATCATCACATCGATTTTGATGTGGTTTGGACGTCTCGAACTGCTGACCGCTGTCATTTTGATGCACCCACACACATGGCGAAGGGAAGAAAAAGTTCAATCCGACCGCGCCGCTATTGCATTGTTCCGTCGAATCATGGACGATGATGAGAAATCCTAGGTTCAGAACAATTTCATCTGACCTGAGGGCGATGGGTCTTCGTCGTTCTTTTCTGGCTCAACGTCTGGTTCATCAATCAGTTCCAATGGAGCATTTTGCGTGGTTTCTTGCGCAGCCATGTAGGCGGTTAACTCCTCGTTGTATGCTTCAATCAAATCCTTCGTTGAGCGTCGGCTTAGTGGCAATCCTGCCATCGATGCGTGTTCCTCGCCAGAGAAACCAAGGCGAATGGAGAGAGCGAATTCCGTCGAGTCACCGATATTCGGTGAATCTTTGATCATGGCGGACAAGAGTGGCATCATTTCATCGCGGGCAGTTGCCTTGCTGGCACCGGAAAATTCGGTTAGGCGGTTGACGATTGCTGGGCGCACCCAGGAAGCTTGTCGACGCAAAAATGCTGGATATGATGAATAGATTCGATCACGGAATGGAACCTTGTTGGGCACCGAAGCAGAGAGGCTCGCCAGTTGACCGCTCCAATACCATGACCTGTGGGCCGTGTTTTGATACTGACCCATCAACATCTGAGCGGCAAGGGCCAAGGTGTGATTGGCACGCTTAATCGATATTTTTTCAGGAAAGAGCGAAGCGTTGTTCCAATGGACCCAGTTGATCAATTCACTTGGTGGCTTGTCGATTAAACGGCCGAGTTCGACTGCCTTCTGTGCATTCGTCTCACGGTAAAGAGCATCGAGACCTGGGAACACTTCCAATGTCGTATCTCGTCGTCCAGAGTCGGCTTGGGCCACGACCATTGCTTTCGTGATGGAGCCTTGAGCGGTCGAGGCTAACACCTGCAAATCTCGCACCAATGCACGAAGATCTCCAGGGTTACTGGCGACAAGGGCACTGACTGCTGCATCGTCAAAGTCAAGGTTTTCCTCTCGAAGCACCCGCTTCGCAATTCGGCGTAAGGCCTCATTGCTCGCTCGTTCAAAGGTAATGATCTCAAGATGCGGTTTGAATCGGTCGCGTGTGTTTCGCCAAGTTGAACCCTTACCCCATAACCCCATGATTTCGTTGCAAGCCAACATCACAGGCTGCTTGGTGTTCGAGAGGAGTTGGAGGAGTTCTGCCTTTCCACCTGAATCACCGTGGAGCTTGACTTCCCTTCCTGAGTCATCGGAGCCTTGCATCGCTTTGTCGATGCGGTCTTGACTCACCGCACGCAGGCCTCCTGAGATGTGGTCAACTTCGTCAAGCAAAATCAACGTGCGTTGTTTCTTGGCATTTGGGTCGTGGAAAAGAGACCGGTGCGTGCTGCCTTGAGTGGCGGCTTTACGGATGGCAGCGGCATTACGAGCGTCGGAAGCGTTCAATTCGATGACATTCCAACCAAGGTCTTGAGCAATGGCCCTTGCTACGGAGGTTTTTCCCACACCGGGAGGTCCAACTAAAAGGATCGCTCTCTTTTTCGGCGTGCTGTTTTGCCAATCGTCCAACCATGCACGAATTTTTCGTCGTTGAACTTCATTTCCTTCGAGGTGGCGTTCAGAGGTTGGGCGATGCCGTTCGGTCCAATCGCTCACCTCAGGCATGCCGGTACCTTGGTCCGAGGGTCTTTCAACCTTGATGAGAAATTGGAAGGTTTGTCCGTTCAGATCAAATCCGAAATGGCCACTCGATGCTGCTCACCTGTGTCCCGGTCTCGGATGGTCACCGTTTGATCTTCGAGGGATTGATGGTCGACCGTGAGGCAGTGTGGCACGCCAATTTCGTCTGCCCGAGCATACCTGCGACCAATTGAACCGCTGCTGTCGTAAACCGAAACCACACCTGCTTTGCCGCACAAGGAGCGGTGGAGCGAGTGTGCGAGTTCACCCATGCCGTCCTTCTCAAAGAGCGGGAACACACAATAGTCGACTGGAGCAACATGACTGCTGAGCCTCAACACGGTGTATGCGTCCCCATCCTTCGATTCATCATCATATGCGTGGTCGAGGATGTGCCAAATGATGCGATCAATACCGAAAGCAGGTTCAACCACATGAGGAATGTACCATTCGCCGGTGATTGTTTCAGTCCGTTGCAGCCGCTTGACATGCTCGGGAAGAACTTCGACTTCTTCCCCAGATTCCAATTGACACATCAAGGGGAAGGTTGCCTCAGCGGGTAGCAATTCCACCGTTTTCTTGACAGCGCCAGCCAGCGCCCTAAAGGCAGGCCCTGCTGTTGCCCCATTCATGGTCCAGCCATCAATTTCAACAACTTTTGGCTCTGAAAATTCACGCCGTGCTCTGAGCGTTTTTCCGGTTGCCTTTTCGTGAGCTTCCAAGTCATAGCAGCCTCGGTGAGCGATACCAACGCATTCAATCCAACCATAGGATCCATGGATTTCTGCATCCCAACAATCAGTAGCATAGTGAGCCATTTCATCCGACTCGTGCTGTCGGAAGCGGAGACGTTCAGGATCAATGCCCACCTTCACGAGGAAATCGTATGTTTGTGCCATGAAGTACCCTACCGTCGCATGACGCACTGTGTTCGTATCAATCGCCTCTTGAATGGTCATCTGCTGTTCATCCATTCCATCTGGGACCAAGCGGAATGGTGTCGAAGACCATGGAGAAAAATCATGCTCCGCTGGTTCGTGTGGGTTGATGAAATATTCCAGTTCCGCCATGTTGAATTCACGCAGTCGAATCATCCCTTGACGAGGAGAGATCTCATTACGGTACCCCTTTCCAACTTGTATGGCACCAAACGGTAGGCGATCCCTGTTGTGGCGAAGCAATGCTGGGAACGAAGTGAACATACCTTGAGCGGTTTCAGGTCGAAGGAAACCAGGTCGTCCAGATGAGCCTGCACCAATGGTGGTGTTGAACATCAAATTTTGAGCCGTGACGTCACTCCACGCTTGCCCGCCACAGTTTGGGCATTCAGGATTGATTTGTGTGAGGAGCGTTTGCAGTTCTGCCTTCGAGAGTGCATCTGGATTCGAGTGAGATGGTTCGAGCAGGGTGTCGGCTCGGCTGGCTTCCTCACACTTGGTGCAAACCGTCATGAAATCTGAAAATTCACCAACGTGACCCGATGCTTCCAACACCGCGTAAGGGGTTACGGTGGGGCATGAGAGTTCGACGATGTTACCAAGAGCCAACCAGTGGTTGATCCATGTTTGGTTGACGCGGTTACGGAGGCGACCACCGACGGGTCCGAAATCGTAGAGACCCTTTGCACCGCCGTGGATTTCGAACGCAGGAAGAATTACACCTCTGCGCTTTAGCATTCCAGACATACGTTCCAAACGGTCAGCCTCGTTTTGCATCAAATCCACACTCATCCTTCCTAAGGCAAGCCACCTTTCAATCTCACCGTTGAAATTAACATCAAACGCCATAACCGTAGCGTTAAGAAGCACGGCGGTGTGCAGAAATCATGGGCCAGTCGATGGTAGCGATCATCGAAGCAGATTGCACGGGTTGTGACTTGTGCATTCCGCATTGCCCCTTCGAGGCATTGTTACCTCTGCTCAATTCCCCAGAACATCGGACAAAACCGAAGCGGCCCGTCGTCGTCGTTGAATCACAATGCGTTGGGTGCCTGTCCTGCATCGGTTCATGCCCGACCCAAGCCTTGCATGAGGTGAAGACGCCACCAAACGCAGAAACATCTCCATTGCTCAATCCCTCACCTCGGCCACCTACAGAACCTGTGAATCGGTGGAAAAAAGGCGGACTGCGCTGGGCTTAGAGCCACAATCGATAGATGTCCGCTCGTCGGATAAAATCAACAGGTTCATTTACTCCTTTCGTTGGACTCCGACTCACGGGCAAGTGAGAAAAAATATGGCAGATATTCACTATCTAGACCAACCTCTGGAAACAGAGGCTTTGTTGGAACGGTTATGTCCACCCGTTCGTAACTGGTTCAAGGATACATTTCCTGATTTTACTCGCCCACAAAAATTAGCAATTCCAGCCATCATCGATCAGGAACACTTGTTGCTCTGTTCACCCACTGGTTCCGGTAAAACCTTGACAGCGTTTCTCACCATCATTGACCAATTGGTGCGAAGGGCCCTTGATGGAAAACTCGACAAAAGGGTGTATTGCGTTTATATCTCACCAATTAAGGCCCTCGCAAACGATATTCAAAGGAACCTGCTTGGACCCCTCAAGGAAATATCAGAGCGCTACCTGCCAGACCGTGCTCAAGAAATCAAAGTCGGTCTGCGAACAGGTGATACACCTCAAAGCGAGCGACAGAAGATGCTACGAAACCCTCCCCACATCCTCATCACCACGCCTGAAAGTTTGGCCATTGCCATCACCTCACCACGGTTCCAGCCAATCGTCAGTGAAGTCGAGTACATGATCATCGACGAATTGCACTCGCTTGTTCCAACAAAACGTGGTGTGCATCTTGCGCTCACTCTTTCGTACCTCGACACCCTCCTCACACGACCTGTGCAACGAATCGGAATTTCTGCGACCATGGAACCATTGGAAACTGTCGCTGAATTTTTGGTGGCAAGTGACGATCAAGAAAGCAGGTCTGCAGCTACAAAAGTGTGCATTGCAAAGGTTTCAGGTTCGAGAGAGCTTGATTTGGACATTCTGATTACAGATCCTAAATTCAGTGACTTGTCTGTGATGAAAATTTTCGATAAAAACATCGAAGCAATCGCCGATTTTATCGCCGCACACAACACCACAATTGTATTCGCAAACACAAGGAAGATGACAGAAAACATTGTCTTGAAGCTTCGCCCTTACCTCGGTGATTTGGTTGCAGGACACCACGGTTCAATGGATAAGAAAATCCGATTGGATGTTGAAAAGAAACTCAAGCATGGCCACTTGCGAGCTGTTGTCACCTCATCTTCACTCGAAATGGGAATTGACATTGGGTCGGTGGACTTGGTCCTGCAAATTGGAAGCCCTGGCGACATCGCAACTGCGTTACAGCGAATTGGTCGTGCAGGCCACCATGTAGGCGGCATACCTCGCGCTCGTTTCCTTCCTTCGAGCGTTGATGATCTCCTCGAATTGGCTGCACTCCAAGCAGCGATTCAGACTGGCGACATGGATCGCCTAGATTTCCCAGAAAATTGCCTCGATGTTGTGGCTCAATTCATGATTGGATTGGTCATCATCAATCAAATCGACATTGATGAGGCCTACGAAATCATTGTTAATGCATGGTCCTATCGAAATTTCCAATACGACGATTTCATCGAAGTCTTGGACATGCTTGAAGAAGAGCGACGTGTGTGGGTCGATTGGGAAGAAAACATCTACGGTAAGCGTGGTTATTCAAGAATGATTTACTACACCAACATCGGAACAATTGCTCCCGACAACTCCTACCTTGTGTTCAATGCAGAAGGTTCCATCCTTGGACAACTGTCGGGGTCCTTTGTCTCAAATTTGCGCGGTGGCGATGTTATTCTCTTGGGCGGCTCAACCTATCGCGTAACCAACATCCAAGGCACGCGTGTCAATGTGGCCTCGGTCACAGGCCATCGTCCGACCGTCCCATCGTGGTCAGGTGAAGCGCGGTCACGTTCGCGAGAACTATCCAACGCCTTGCTCGATTTAATCGGCCATTGCATTGTATCCTTGCGTCGAGAAGAAGACCCACGAACGGTTCTCCGAGACGCCTATGGTCTTTCCAATGATGTCGCAAATGCCATCGCGAGGCACTTGGAGGAACACAGCCTCGATTCATTCCAAGTCCCTGACCCGAACCGAATTCTTGTCGAGCAAGTGCTCACCGGCGGCCATCCGACTTACATGATCACCACCTGTCGTGGCCGAGGTTTCAACACCGCACTTGGTTACTTCATGGCAGGTTTGGCAGAATCGAACAACATTGCAGTCATCGAAATGTCCTTTGATGAAAATGGGTTGCTCATTCGAACCTCAGAAGAAGTGGATCCCGGCCAAATGTACCAGGCATTCCGAAACAATAACCACCTCGAAGTCATAGAGCGGTACGTTGTCAACACCCAAATCTTTGCAAAGCGTTTCCGAGAAGTTGCTGGTCGCTCAATGATCATTCCAAAGCGGATCGGTGCAGAGGAGATCAGCCCTCAACAATTCCAACAAAAGGCAGAGGCGCTGCTTAACAAACATCGAACCACGGATGACAGCCTTCTGATGCGTGAAGCAAAGAACGAAATTTTGTTTGGCGACATCGATATGAAGAGCCTCGAAATCTTCCTCCAATCCTGTGTCCAAGGAGAGGCACGGATTGTCCATAACAAGGTCACTGTTCCATCACGGCTCGGCATGTCATTGTTCATGTCAGCCTTTGAAGATCTGATGGCCATGAAGACAAGGGCGTATCTTGTCAAGGACATCGACCCTGAAATCCTACGACGTTTGCTCGGAACACGTAGTTTGGCGACCGAGTTAACAGCCGAACAACTTGACAAATTCTACCTTGATAAAGCACCAATTCCAACCAACGCCAAGGAATTGATGACCTTGATGTCGCACGGTGGCGGCCTCAATCAGGAATTCCACAACCCGCTCTACAAAGAAAAATTGGCCGGCATCGAGATTGAAACGATTCGAGGCTGGGTCACAGAATTATCCGACCAAGGTAAAATCACAAAACTCGATGGCACTGGTTCTGAGCAACTCGATGGCAAGTGGTTTTCACCCTTCATGGCAGAAATCCACGGCACGTTGGGATGCCTATCGGTTAACGGTGGAAAGGATGTCACCGATCTTCGTGAAATGCACACACGAGGGCTCTCCTACAAGGTTGCATCAGCATTTAAGGAGCGAAAACCAACCGCTTGGAAGGAACAAGCACTTGGCGACCCTCACGAAGCCATGCGTGTCAAAATTATCGAAATGCTTGGGAGTGAAGGGCCACAAACTGGCGACCAACTTGAGGAGCGTTTGCCGTTCCCTCGTGCCATGGTGGACAAGATTCTTCACGAACTGGAGACACGGAATGTTCTCTCCGTTGGATTCTATAAACAAACGGATGAGGCCGAATATATTCTGAAAATTGACGAACATCGCCTCATCGACAGTTCAGAAGATGTTGTCGAATATCGCTGGGTTCAAAATTTGGTTCTCGACAAAACATTCCAGCAATATGAAGACGGTTTTTCTGCCTTCGACTCACACGTGCTTTTCCAGAAGCAGCAAGAATTGCTGTACCGTGTGACCGACTTTAGGTTCAAAGATTGGCAAGACATGCAACTTGATTCAGATGTCATTATGGGTCGGTTGCTGCACAATCGGATGGGGTACACAACCAAAGATACGATTCCAATGTTGCTTGGTCTGAAGCCCGAGCCATATATTGGTCCAATGGAAGAAGAACTCCTCAAGCGAATTCCGATTGGAGAAAATGTCACGCGCCAAGAGATCATGGCAGACTTCCCCACTGGGGATGAGCACCGCTCCCTCCAACGGGACATCAAGTATGCAATGTCCAATCTTGAGCGTCAAATGCTCGTTGTGAAACAATTTGAGGATGTTGCTGGCCGCCGACGACGCTTGTCCCTCTTCCACAGGGTCCACGATGTATACGAGCCTCTGGATTTCGAAAGCGCTTTGGTTGATGTCATACGCCGAATGGGTCCCGTCAAAGGCAACACGTTGAGGTTCTATGTCACCCGTTCGTTCGAAGACCTCACGGTGGCCCTCGTGAATTTGGAAAAATCGGGTCGCATCGCGAAAGTGATGGCGCTTGTGCCCGACCCTGAGGCGTTCTATTGCATGCCTGAAGAAGTGGAGTTGCTTCAACAACCACGTCGTGAAGACCGAGCGATGAGGATCCTCACACAATCGGACCCGTACGTATCCCGTTTTATCTGGGAGGTTCGCAGTGTGTTGGACCGAGGCTGGTACCTTCCAGTGTTCAAGGGCATCGACCCAATTGGCAAGGTGTTGATGTTCAAAGTTAACGATTACCTCGTGATCAAAGATCTGCACGTCCCGACTGCTTACATTGATGAGTTCTGTGAAGCATTCAAGCTCTTGCTCGACAACCACGCCGACCAACTTGTCGATGTGGCCGTTTTATCCAATTTCAACAGCGAACCAGTCTCGAGTTTGGAGAAGGAAACCAAGGAAGCATTGGAACGTATTGGATTCAAAATGACCGGTGAGCGAATGATTCGGGGCGGCGTCGTTGACCCGCAACCACGAGAAATCGCTGAGCGGGCCCTCTTCCACCGTCACAACCTCCACCAGAAAACGAGAATGGAAAATGAAGTCATGGCCCTCAAAGAAGTGACTGAAATTCGTGACGACTTCGCCCTGCGCGGTCGCTGTGAATTGTACCGTGTCGACTTGAAAAGCATGGCAAGTGCGAACAGGTTGCACCAAGGAATCAACCTCAGAGGTCATCAAGTGTGGGCTACCTACGAACACTTCCAGAATTTATTGGCCATTCGTGGGCAGCCATTTGATGAAGATTTGTGGGACATCGTTGAGTTCTTTAGTTCCAACACAGATCCGAATTTGTTCAAAGAACGTCACGCACTGACACAATCAGAATTCAGAAAACTGGTCCAGCCACTCATCCGATCAGGCCACATTGTCCAAGATTTCCGTGGCGGATTTAGAACGGTCAAACAACGCAGTGGAGATGACCCCGTCGAGCTTCGCAGGGAGTACATCCGAGCGCTGGTCCAGGATTTCCCTGTAATCACGCTCAAACAACTGCTCCGTCTTGCCGGAACTCCCTTCAAGCCCGAGGAAATCAAGGCGGTTCTTACATCCTTCGAAGACGATGGGACCCTCGTCAAGGGCTTTTTGATCGATGAACTCGACCAAGTATGCTGGGGAAGAAAGAACTTACTGGAAGAAGCGAAAGACATTCCACCGATTCGGGACTTTGTCTTACCACCAAGTGATCCAATCGCCCCATATTTTGCTGACATCATGAAGGAACGGTTTGGATTTGGCTCGGCTTACCTCGTGTTCAAGAATGCTGAACCAATTGCAGCATTCAAGGCCAATACACGGAACAAAATCATCGATGTGAAGGATTACGAAGGTTCTGAAAAGGCTTGGCGCATTGTGAAGGAATTTGCTTGGGAACACCAAATGCCACTCCAAACGGAACTGCGTATTGGTGGAAAACGACTCAAGTGAACACCAGTCGAGTGGTGTAAAATCAGTGTACCAGTGGGTATATATGACCTGCATTCAAGCAGAATCCATGCGAACCAAGGCTACCGCCCTTGTCATGTTGTTTTTTTTGAGTCTCTTGGTGCCCTTGGCTCCCGCTACTCACGCCCAAGAAGTGGAAGATGTTGTCATCCTCAGTACAGCGGTCAACCCTGCGAACAACCACACGTACTACCTGTTGAGTGAAAGCTCATGGACCGTTGCCGCCGAAGTGGCCAAAGGTTTGGATGGTTTCCTCGTCACCGTCGATGATGAAGCAGAAAACCAATGGCTGTTCGAGACCTTTGCTTCTTACGACAATCAATCGCGTCACCTTTGGACCGGTTTGTATGACAGCGATAACGATGGTGCGTACCGATGGCACAACGGCGCACCCTTCTACTACCGAAACTGGGGTGCAGATCAACCATCTGCCAGCGATGATGAAGGCTACGTCCACATTGCGAGCACCAACATGGGGAACATCATGCCTGGAACTTGGAACGATCTTGAAAATGACCCACAGTACTTCCCAGTGTACGGAGTTGTTGAAGTTGGGCCCGGTGCTGATTACTCCCTGCGATTTGCAGATGAGGGTGACCGAATAGAAATCGACCACACCGATGCACTCAACATCACGGATAGCCTCTCGCTTTCTGCATGGATTCATCCATTCAACCAAGATGGCATACAGTTCATCTCGATGAAAGGCGATTACGGATGGGGAATGTACCTCAACAGTGGAACCCTTGCCTATGCTTCCGAATACAGCCTCTCACAACACCCTACTGCCAATGCAACCGTCCCCGTCGACCAGTGGTCCCATGTTGAAATTGAAGTGATTGAAGGTGTTGGCGGACAATTTCGAATCAACGGCCTCCCATCTGGTGAAATCAGCGCCGAACAGGCCATGATTCCAACTGGTGATTTTGGATCGAACGATTGCTTCACCTCAGGCGATGATTGTGATGAATTGTACATTGGGAGCATGGGTGCGGGATGCGAATGCAATTATTTCCAAGGAATGCTCGACAACGTCACTGTTGGGACCAACCTCTCAGCCATAGGGTCTGAAGTCACATGGATTGCTAACTGGACCTTCCCAGAAGGCGAGGGGATGCTTACTCACGAAGGCGTCAACAATGCAAACGGAACCATTTACGGAGCCGATTGGGTGATGCCTGATGGAACGATTGTGGCTCAAGTCATTCAACTTTACAACGACGAGGAAGTTAATGACATATCCGGGCAGGCAGGTGACAACCTTCTGTTCTTCGCAGAACTGGATGAAATGACGAAAATGGCATATTTCAATCTCTACCCAACTGAGTTCAAAGACGAGGACATAACGATCGATGTGTACTTCGGGAACAACCGCATACCTAGTTCATGGGACAATGATGGCTCCATCGAGGCCTTGTGGGGTTATGCATGGGAGCAGATCAGTTGGCCCGATGCTGGTGGATGGTGGGTGTTGCTTGTCCCACAAACAGACATCGAGAATTATGCCATGACCGTTTCGTGGGAAGTGGCCGACCCGCCTCCTTCAGAAGATGACATGACTGAACTTAACAACGGAATTCCAGTTGCAGGACAAACAATCGATGTTGGTAGGCAAGCCGATTTTGAAGACCGTGTGCTTTACTATTATGTGGATGTAGAAGAAAACCTCTCAAGTTTGACCGTGAGCACATATGGTGGCAGTGGAAACATCGACATTGGCCTTTCATGGGGTACCGTGCCAGACCCGTTTGATTTCTGGTTCATCGAGGAACCATTCGCCACAGAAGACGCAGGCGGAAGCAATCCAAACCAAGGAAAGATTGTGTACGATAGCGGTCAAGGCAATGAGCAGGATGCGACGTTGTACGACGTTGAACCAGGACGGTATTACGTTACAGCTTACACCTACCAACGCGCGGTGGATTTCACAATTGTCGCCACAATGGCGTTTGCACCTGACAACACGGCACCGGAAGATGCTGTTGAACTCACACCAGGCGTAGCATATGGCCCACTGACTGGTTACGACGGATTGGATCAATACTTCAAAATTCAAGTCCCGGCAGGCACCGAGCGGTTGGAAGTGGACCTCTCCGAAGGCTATGGGGAAGCAACCATGTTCATGCGGCTCGAGCAATTCCCTACAGCGGGTGAATTCGATCTTCAATCCTCAACGCCAGGTGCAGGTGACAAAATTGGGTTCAACGATCCAACCCCGGGTACGTGGTACATTCTCCTCACTACCGAGGATGTGTTCGCAAATGTTCTGATTACTGCTTCCTTCGAAGACAGGTACGTATGGACCTATGACGGAACGCCCATTGAATTGTTCAACGGGGAAGAAATCAACGGACTTGAAGCCCCTGCTGGAGAATCGTTGCTGTTCTTTGTCGAACTGGAAAACCCCGGAAGTTACCTCGAAGTGAACACCTATGGTGGCCAAGGAAAACTTCAACTCGAAGGGAGCGGTTCTGTGATTGATTTTGACTTTGGCGGATTCTTCACCGATGACGGTGATTTTGCCGAAGGGCGTCAAGGTCGGCCAATGGATGGAATGACAACAACCGAAGTTGAAATCGATTCCTTTGGTGAAGGCACGGAGCACACATTGTTCATCAGCATGCCCGCCAATGGTCGGTTTGACATCACCCTCACTGTCTTTGATGAGATCTCCGATGTCAGCATCACGGCCGTATGGGAAGACTCACAAATTCCGCCAATTGACCCAATTGACCCTGACTTGGACGACACGATCGAAGTGTCCTGTGAGGATGAAGCACGAGACATCTTTGAAATGACGGATGCAAATGGAAACGGCGTCATCGATGAGCGCGAATTCGCATTCGAAAGCGGCGAGGACCCAATTTTCGACAGCGTCGACATGAACGGCGATGGAGAGATTGAATTTAGAGAGGCACTCCAAGAAATCTGTTCGTGCGAAAATGAAATCCTCATCATCGCATCACAACTTTCCCCATTTAGCGATGGCATTACGCTCAAGGAATTCAGCCAACTCGATCTAAAGAACACCTATGATACGAAAGGAATGGACACCAATAAAGACGGGTTCATCGACGCTGAAGAAATGGAAATTCTGAGCATCGTATGTGAGACAAACTTCGATGCCTTTGACGGTGACGGTGATGGTATACCCGACGAAGACGATGCCTTTCCAGAAGATCCAGATGAATCGAAGGACACGGATGGAGACGGTGTTGGGGATAACGCTGACATTGCACCAAGTGTCGCAAACGAATTGATTTACGGCTCAATTGGATTGGTTGGCTTTGTGGTTCTCACCTTGCTTGTCTTGTTCGGTGTTGGAGCACTTCGTGGGCCTCAAGGATCGAGCAGGACAAATGAATGGGAAGAGATGAAGCAACAAGATATCGCCTCCCAAATGCTTGGCATGGAAGAAGAAGACCCTATGACAAGTCAGCCTGCTCCATCGGTTAATGAGATGTATGAGCAAGGTACACCCTTTGAGAGCACTGAAGGCCTCACTCAACAACAAAACCTCATCACAAACCTTCCATCGATGGAGGCATTTACTGATTTGCTTGAAAGCAGCGAGGCCCCTCGAACAGCACCACCTCAGCAATTGATGGGAATGTTGGATGCTACGGGTGCTGAGGTGCTCGAATACCCTGCTGGAAGTGGCACAATGTGGACTCGGGCATCGCCAACTGAAGGTTGGTATCAGCGCTAATGAGAACGCTTCTTTGGTTGTAAGAGCCCGAGAGGCTTCAGCAACCGAACGATGTGGCGATGCAGTTCTGGCAGAAGATCGAACATGATCAGTGCCATGATGAACATTGCAAAGAGCGAGACAAACCGTGCGACGTAGCTGTGTCCAAATTCAAAGACAGACATGCCCAACCACGTCCATTCGACATAGGTTGTGGTAAGCCAAATCAGTCCGGCATTCCGGC
>OBPB01000069.1_pt1 | contig 25960 bp, 18 predicted proteins | sample 1534631 | NCBI WGS metagenome assembly OBPB01 (sample SAMEA3275471, study PRJEB22092) | marine metagenome | biome: Marine environment; feature: Belgian marine environment, sample taken at 3 meters depth; material: Sterile flask | collected 2014-06-24T18:06:27+00 | depth 3 m
TCGAAGATTTGTTCCGTGTTTCCTCTGGACAACTCGCTCGTGACTTGAAGTACCAACTCGAGCGCCACCACAACCGCAAGCGAGAGCTGAAAATCACCTCCTGCTTGCGACCTGACGTCTTGACCTCCAAGATCATGCACGCACTCGCAACTGGTAACTGGGTCGGTGGCCGCTCTGGTGTCAGCCAATTGCTCGACCGAACAACCTACCTTGCATCCCTCTCGCACATGCGCCGTGTTACCTCGCCGCTCGTTCGAAGCCAACCTCACTTCGAAGCACGTGACTTGCACCCGACACAGTGGGGCCGCTTGTGCCCGAACGAGACCCCTGAAGGTCAGAACTGTGGTCTTGTGAAGAACGCAGCACAAATGATTGACATTTCCGAACACATCAGCGAAATCGAAGTCCGACAACAACTCGATGAATTGGATGTCTTCGAACCAGACGACTGGACCTCGGGTGACCGTGTTCACGTCAACGGTGATATCTATGGTATTCACAAGAATGGAAAGAACTTGGTTCGCCACTTCAAGTCGGCTCGCCGACGTGGAACCATCCCTGCGGAAGTGTCCATCCGATACGACCGCGAGAACAAGGACATCTTCATCAACACCGACAAGGGACGTATCTTGCGACCGTTGTTGATCCTCTACGATGGTGCACCACGCTTGACCAATGAAAACTTGCAAGCACTCCGTGCTGGTGAAATGACGTTCAAGCAACTGGTCAACGAAGGCATCGTCGAATGGGTCGATGCTGAAGAAGAAGAAGACTTGTTCATCACCCCTCGACCGTTTGTTCTACCAGAAACTGTTCAAAGCGGCCCGCTCGCTGGACGGCCACTGACCAACGAAAACGTCGAGTGGACCAACCTTGGAGAACCGGGCGCAACACAAGCGGACCTCAAGGCTCGTGTCCGCATGCCAAACGGCGAGTGGGAAATTGCCGACATCAAGGTCGACCTGCTGTACACAGAGGAACACACACACTGTGAAATCGATCCACAACTCGTTCTTGGTGTCTGTGCGTCCTTGATTCCATACCCAGAACACAACTCAACACCTCGTGTTACTGGTGGAACTGCAATGGTCAAGCAATCCTTGGGTCTCCCAAGCGCAAACTACCGCATGCGACCTGACACACGTGCCCACATCCTGCACTACCCGCACCGTTCGATCACTCGAACGAACGCAATGGAAACCACGCACTTCGATGAACGCCCAGGTGGCCAAAACTTCATCGTGGCCATCATGTCCTTGCACGGCTACAACATGCAAGACGCGGTCATCATGAACCGTGGTTCAGTCGACCGCGCTCTTGGTCGCTCAACCTTCAACCGAACCTACAACGCAGAACGCCGAAGGTTCCCAGGTGGCCAAGTCGAAGAAATCGAAAAGCCAGGCAGTTCCCTCCAAGAAGTGAAGGGACTCAAGCCAGAAGAAGCCTACCGACACCTCGAAGCTGATGGATTGCCATTGCCCGAGAAGGAACTCATCGGTGGCGAAGTCTTGGTCGGTAAGACCAGCCCACCTCGGTTCCTCGAAGAATCCGCTGGTGGCGCCTTCTTGCTCGCCCAAGAGCGACGTGAATCATCCATGCTTGTTCGCCACGGTGAGAAAGGATGGGTCGACAACGTGTACGTGACAGAATCCCTCGACTCAGGCCGCTTGGTCCGAGTGATGGTCCGAAGCCACAAGGTCCCAGAAGTCGGTGACAAGTTTGCATCTCGACACGGACAAAAGGGTGTCATCGGACGCCTCGTTGATCCAGAGGACATGCCATTCACCGCTGACGGTGTTGTGCCTGACTTGATCATCAACCCGCACGCTATCCCATCGAGAATGACCGTGGCTCACGTCTTGGAAATGATTGGTGGTAAGGTCGGTGCCCTCGAAGGACGCCGAATTGACGGTACCGCATTCCGTGGAGAAAAGGAAGGCAGTCTACGTGACGGCCTCGTCCGAAACGGATTGGCTCACACCGGTCGTGAAACCATGATCAACGGTGAAACAGGTGAAGTCTACCCTGCTGAAATCTTCGTTGGTTGCATCTACTACCAACGACTGCACCACTTGGTGTCTTCGAAGATTCACGCCCGTTCCCGTGGCCGTGTTCAAATCCTCACCCGTCAACCGACCGAAGGTCGTGCTCGACAAGGTGGTCTGCGATTCGGTGAAATGGAACGTGACTGCCTCATCGCTCACGGTGCTTCAATGGTCATCAAGGACCGTCTCTTGGACGAATCCGATGGTATTGACATGTACGTCTGCGCTCAATCTGGACACATCGCTTGGTACGATCCAAAGCGAAGAACCTACGTCAGCCCTATCCATGGCGACGGTGCTGAAGTGTACAAGGTGCAAACCTCGTACGCATTCAAGCTGCTCTTGGATGAGATGAAGAGTTTAGGTGTGGCCATGAGACTCGAACTGGAGGACCGAAGATGAGCCAAAAAAGCACAATGATTCCAAAGCGAATTGCACAAATTCGCTTCGGACTGATGGACCCAATTGAAATCCGCAAGATGTCCGCTGTCGAAGTGAAGACTGCAGACACCTACAAGGACGACGGACACGCCTACCGCCAAGGTTTGATGGACCCCCACATGGGTGTTATTGAACCTGGATTGGTTTGCCCGACTGACAACTGCAAGTACGACGAATCCCCTGGCCACTTTGGTCACATTCAACTCGAACTTCCAGTCATGCACATTGGTTTCGTGAACCTCATCAAGACCGCACTCAAAGCAACATGCAGCAAGTGCAGCGAGATTTTGCTCCACAAGGAAAGCGGTTCCCACCCATCGAACCCTGAACTCTCCGAGCAAGATTACTTCCGAACCCGTATCAACGATATTCGTATCAAGCACGGTGTCGGTTCCACTGAATTCTCGAAGATTATCAAGGAAGTCGAAAAGGTCACCACTCACTCAAGCCGTGGTGTCTGTATGCACTGTGGTGAAGCACAGGGCAAGATCGCACTCGACAAGCCGACGACCTTCAAGGAAAAGAAGGAAGCAAAGGGCCAAAGCGGCAAAGACGAAGGATGGCGCAAGCTCAACCCTCGTGACGTCCGTGAATGGTTGAGTGGCATCCCATCCGATCACCTCATTTTTATCGGTATGGACAAGCAAAACCGACCTGAATGGATTGTTTTGAAGGTGCTTCCAGTGCCTCCAATCACCGTTCGTCCGTCGATCACTCTTGACAGCGGCGACCGCTCGGAAGACGACTTGACTCACAAGCTGGTTGACGTTCTGCGAATTAACCAACGTCTCCGTGAAAACCGTGACTCTGGTGCTCCTCAGTTGATTGTTGAAGACCTTTGGGAATTGTTGCAATACCACGTGACGACTTACTTCGACAACCAAACCTCTGGTATCCCACCAGCACGCCACCGCTCCGGCCGAACCCTCAAGACGCTCACTCAGCGACTCAAAGGGAAGGAAGGACGATTCCGTAGCAACTTGTCCGGTAAGCGTGTCAACTTCTGTGCTCGGTCTGTCATCTCTCCAGATCCATACCTTGGCGTGAACGAAGTTGGTGTGCCAACCAAGATTGCAAAGGAACTGACCGTCCCGATCCGTGTGACTTCTCGAAACCGAGAGCAAATGCGCCAAATGATCCTCCGTGGTCCTGATGTCCACCCTGGTGTGAACTACATTATCCGCGGTGACGGCCGACGTGTCCGTATCAATCAGCGAAGCCGATTGATCAACGCTGGATTCCGATGCCACAACCCTGAGTGTAACGACGAGACGACCGGTCGCCTCGACATCCACTCTGTGTTGCCTGCACCAAACTTCCTCCCTGGTTTGGTCATCAAGCCTCAGATTTCCATCGCAACCGATGGTACCACCGAAACATCGTACATTGTGGATGACCAAGCAACCCTCGCAAACCTTCGTGGCGAAACCCTTGACGGACACCGCCTCCCCGAAGACGACGGCGGCGCAAAACTCCACTACCGATGGATGTGGGATTTGGCACAAGCTGACAAGGCTCACCCAGAACCTCTCCCAGAGCATCTCAAGGTCACCTGCCCACACTGTGGCAGCCCAGCTGATGAATGGGGCGACCGAACTCGCGTCGAGGATCGTCTTTCAACCATCGACCGAAATGGTAACCCGAAGCCAGGTTTGCTCGTTGAGCGACACCTTATCGACGGTGACGTTGCTATCTTCAACCGACAACCTTCGTTGCACCGCATGTCCATGATGGTTCACGAAGTCCGTGTCATGCAGGGTCACACCTTCAGGTTCAACTTGGCAGTATGTACCCCGTACAACGCTGACTTCGACGGTGACGAAATGAACCTCCACGTGATTCAATCAGAAGAAGCACGTGCAGAAGCCAAGATTTTGATGCGTGTCCAAGAACACATCCTCACCCCTCGCTACGGCGGTGCGGTGATCGGTGGAATCCACGACCACATCTCCGGTGCTTACCTCTTGAGTCGCCCTGGAACCCTCATCAGCCGACGGCATGGATTGGAAATGCTCGGTAGCATCAACTGGGAAGGCGGATTGCCAGAGATTGTCAAGGACGCTAACGGTAAGGAATGCTTCCGTGGCCAAGACATCATCTCGCTGATCATCCCTGACAACATCCACCTGCGATTCCGAAGCCGTTCGAACGACGAAGTCGTCGTCAAGAACGGTAAGGTCGAAGGAACCCTCGACAAGCGTGCCATTGGTGCAGAAGACGGACGTCTCCTTGACGCCATCGTTCAAACCAACGGACCTGAAGAAGGCGCTCGTTTCCTCGATGAGTTCACACGACTCTCGATTGCTGCTTGTACCTCGCTCGGATTCACCACTGGTATCGACGACGAAGATCTCAGCACAGAAGCGCTTGATGCAATCATCAAGGCAAACGTGGATGCTGGTGTGGCTGTGCAAGCTGCACTTGACAAGTTCGGAAAGGAAGGCCGTGGCTACGAATCCCGACCTGGTCGAACCGCTCGTGAAACCCTCGAAGAAGACATCATGGTCTTGCTCGACCAAGGTAAGCAAGAAGCTGGTGACATTGCAAAGGACGAACTCGCACAATCCGGTTCAACCAACGCTGCAGTCAACATGGCAATCTCTGGAGCCCGTGGTTCCATGGACAACCTGAACATGATGGCCGGTTCCATTGGACAAGCAAAGGTTCGTGGAAAGCGTCTCGAGCGTGGATACAACGAACGTGTCCTGCCTCACTTCCGCCGTGGTGGACGTGCAGCAGCAGACCGTGGTTTCATCTCCAGTTCATTCAAGCGTGGACTTGAGCCAACGGAGTTCTTTATGCTCTCTGTTTCTGGTCGAGAATCACTGGTCGATACCGCTGTTCGTACTGCAAAGTCCGGATACATGCAACGCCGACTGATCAACGCAATGGACGACTTGAAAGTCTTCGACGACGATATGTTGTCTGTTCGTAACACTGCCAACAGAATCATCCAATTCAGCTACGGTGAAGACGGTATTGACCCGTCCCGTGGTGTGCACGGTTCTCCGTTCAACATCGACGTCATCGTCGATGAGGCTCTTGGAACTGAAGGCGCAACGGTCGACGCTCGTGACTCCTACGAGCCAATGGAGCGAATTGACGCTGATGATCTCGAACATGGTGAAACTGACGGAGGTGAGAACTGATGGTCGTAAAGAGTGCAACCAAGAAGAAGCTCATGGATTTGGGCATTGCAGAAAACTATGCTCACACCCTTGCTGATGACAAGAAGTGGGACGATGTCAAAATCCTCGCCGCTGGTGAAATCGCACAATTGTGTGAGACCGACTCCGAAACTGCTGCAACCATCAAAGCAACCATTGATTCCGCCTCTAAGAAAGGCGGCGATTCCAACAGTGAAAACACTGGACCAACAACCTCGGTTCGTCTCAAGCGACGCACTGGCCGTTTGTCCCGTGCAAAGACCACCGCTGACATGGATACCTACGATGGAGAGGAAAAACTCGCAACCTACGTTGATGAGTTGGCTGAAGACCCAGTCTTCAAGGCACTCCAAGCAGCAGTCGAAGCAAACGGTTCGACTCGATTTACCAACCGAATCTACCACGACCTTACCGTGGCCATCCACGCTCGTGGAAAGAAGAAGTTGACCAAGCCTCAAGCAAAGAAGGTCGTCGAAGAAGCCGTTGTCGCTCTTGACAAGGCAAGCATCGATCCTTACGAAGCAGCCGGAATTATCACTGCTCAATCCATCGGTGAACCAGGTACACAGATGACCATGCGTACGTTCCACTATGCGGGTGTTGCAACGGTCAACGTGACTCAAGGTTTGCCTCGTATCATCGAAATTGTCGACGCCCGAAAGGTGCCAAACACGCCAACAATGACCATCTGCTTGTTGGGTGATAAGAAGCACGACGCAAAAGAGGCTCAGAAACTTGCAGCGGCCATCGAAGTGACCACCACGGTCAACATCGCAACCCTCGAGACTGACGTCGCACAGCGCCGTTTGGTTCTCAAGCTCAACAAGGGCAACCTGAAGCAAAAGAACATGACCGGTTTGGAAGTCAAGGACAAGCTCGAGCGTGCAACACGCCTCCTCGTCCAACCTGACAAGGAAAAGAACCCAGGAACATTGACGCTCATCCCGGGTGTTCACTCCCAAGAAGATCTTGCTGAGTTGGCCGAGAACCCGCCATCCTACACCATGCTGCTTCAACTCGAAGAGAAGATTCGTGACATGCGACTCAAGGGAATCCCTAACATCGAGCGAGCCAACGTGCAACTTGACGATAAGACGGGCGAGTACTACCTCTCGACCATCGGTTCCAACCTCACCCGTGTGAGCGAAATCGAAACCATCGACCGAACCCGCACCTACACCAACAACATCATCGAAATCTACGATTTCCTTGGTATTGAGGCTGCTCGCCAAGCCATCATCAACGAACTGCAAGCCACACTCGATGGCGCCCGACTTGAAGTCGACGTGCGTCACTTGTTGATGGTCGCCGACGTCATGACTTCAGAAGGTGAAGTTCGTGCGATTGGTCGACACGGTGTGTCGGGTACCAAGCACAGTATCTTGGCCCGTGCTGCGTTCGAAGTCACCGTGAACCACCTGCTCAAGGCTGGTATCATTGGTGAGCGAGATTACCTGACTGGTGTTGCAGAGAACATCATCGTCGGTCAACCAATTTCCTTGGGAACCGGCAGTGTTGAACTGTACTACATCCCTGAGTGATTGTCCAACCATGAGAAACAAAGTGGAGTATGGAGGAAAAAAATATGGATCTAAGCCGACAACTGAAAAACGCAATTGCAACTGGAAACCTACGATTTGGCCAACGCCAAGCGCTCGACGCTTGTGCACGCGGTGAAGCAAAACTCATCCTTCTAGCTGCGAACTGTCCAACCGAATTTACCGATGACCTGCACGCCCGTCACCCAGAAGTGACCAAATTCCGTGCATCGATGGTCAACCGTGAACTCGGCATCGCCTGTGGTAAGCCATTCTCGGTTTCCACCATCAGCATCATCGATGCTGGTGACAGTGATTTGCTCACCCTTGAAACCAACCTCGAATGAAGCGTGACGCCCCATGGGGTGTTTCTCTTCCCTTGGTCAGCCAATGGAAGCCTTCATTGCCTTTAGGCTCAAGGAGAGGGCATGGCAACCGTCATGCTCCGAACTGCTGCGACTTCTATCATCGTCTTGATGTTGATCTCCCTGCTTGCACCGATCTCAAATCCTGCCTACGAAGCAGACCACGATAAAGTCGTTGAATTGACTGAATTAAATCCAGTTCAACGCATTCAATCCGGTGCAAGCACCTCGAACCCAATGCTTGTTGGTGGAGGTACTGCCAACGGAGCAGAATTTGCTGAAGCCTTGGAATACTCCCCTGGTTTCTATGCCTTTGGCGGTAGCTGGAACACCAGCAATGCGCAAACACTCACCTTTGGCACGAAGACCCTTGCTCCAACAAGTCCCTACAGCAGTGAATTCTATGTTGGTGCAGTCGACAGTTCGGGCCAGTATCAGTATGTGATTGGTGCGAACCACAACCCTGTTGGGAATGGTGGGATCTCCATCTTTGCAGACCTTGCAGTTGGCATGGGTGGCGAAGTTGTTGTGACTGGCACATACACCGGGGCCATCGAATTTGGAACCATCACCATCGCAAGCGGCTCCGCCGATACATTCGTCGCTATGGCCGATCCAAGTGGGCAATGGCTTTGGGCTCACACCTTCCAAACTGTGGTCAACAATTCTCAAGAATTCAGTGAACCCGCTGCAGTGACAATCGATCAGAACGGTGACGTCATCGTTGCAGGCACGCACCAAGGAGAAACTGACTTTGGTGGCTCGACATTCAATGTGACAAACCCCGAAGTGTATGTGGCGAAGATTGACGGTGTGCAAGGCATCCTCAAGTGGGCAACTTCAGGCGGCGGCGTTGGGAACCAAATTGTTGAGGGCGTTGAAGTCGACTCAACAGGTGATATCTACGTTGCAGGCATCACCTTTGGCAACATTATTTTCGGAACAAACTCTTACTTCCCAGTTGGTAACAGTGACACGTTCTTCCTCACCTACGATTCCTCGGGTGTTGTCAAGGCCCTCACTGGTCTTGGTACCCCCAATCAAGACACACAAATCGGTACAATGGAAATCAGCATGAACGGTGATCTCTACCTCGGCGGTTTGTATGACGGCACCCTCCAAGGCTCCGGTCCATCCGGTGCTTGGTCGATTACGGCTTCACAAGGCGCTCATGACTCATTTGTGTTGAAGAATCCATTCAACACCCTCTCTGGCACAAGTTGGGCTGCAACTGGCGGCACCACTGACACCGATTCTGTGGGTGATATTGCAATCAATTCGATGGATGAAGTCTTCATTGTGACAACAATCGGTAACACCTACACAGGTGGTTCTTACTCTGCCGTGGTCAGTGGCAACTACGACGGCGTGATTGGAGCACTTTCTGCAAGTGGTTCGTGGGAGTGGCTTGAGTCAACCTCGAGTTCCGCCTACGAAGTGCTGTACTCCCTCGCCATCAACGAATCTGATATTGTTACGGTAGGGGGCGCTCTTGCCGGCGGTTCCATGAGCAAAGGTACGCTCTCGCTCACTTCGGCAACCAGCTGGGACGCCATGATTTGGTCGATTGACCCAAGTTCGAAGAAAGACGCAGATTTCGATGGCGTGCCTGACTTTGCAGACAATTGCCCAAACGTTTCCAACCCGACTCAAGACAACACCGACGGTGATGCTCAAGGCGATGCTTGCGATTCAGATGATGACAACGACGGCCTGACCGACAACTTCCCTGATCTCTGCCCACGTGGCGGTCAGTTCAACTGGACAAGCAGCCAAGACACCTCCAACCCCTCTGCTTCCACCGATTGGGACAACGATGGTTGCAAGGACGATGTCGAGGACACTGACGACGACAACGACGAAATTGACGATGTTGATGACAACTGTCCGTACACAAGTTATGCACCACCTCGCCCAACATGGGTTTCCGATGCTGCCAATGACATCGACGGCGATGGATGCCGTGACAGCGACGAGGACGCCGACGATGATGCAGATGGCTTTGATGATGTCAACGATGATTGCCCGACGCTCTTCGGAACTTCGCTAAACGGTACGCAAGGATGCCTCGATTCCGACGGTGACAGTTGGGCCGATACCTTCGATGATTGTCCAGACCAAGCAGGCGACTCGACCCTTGGCGGCAAGAACGCATGCCCCGATGCTGACGGTGATGGTTGGGCAGACTTGGATGATGCATTCGACAATGACGCAACACAGTGGGCAGACGCTGATGGCGATGGCTTTGGTGACAACACCGCTGGGACCACTCCTGATGACTGCCCAAGTCAAGCAGGCACATCGACCGCTGACCGCCTCGGATGCTTCGACGCAGATGAAGATGGCTACTCCGATGCAGATGGTTTCTGGTCCACTGAAGACGGCGCTGACGCATTCCCCAACGACCCATACCAATGGTCCGACTTTGATGAAGACGGATTTGGTGATAACTGGGCCAACGATACATGGGGCGATCGCAGCACCACATGGCCTGGCGAATACAACGCAGATGCAGAAGGTCAAGACGCCTGCCCAACACAAGCCGGCACCTCCTTCCAAGCAGGCATGGTCGGTTGTCCGGATGCCGATGGTGATGGCTGGTACGATGTGATGGATGCCTTCCCGCAAGAACCATCGCAACACGCAGATGCAGACGGTGACGGATTTGGCGACAATCAGAGTGGAATCGAACCCGATGCTTGTCCAGACCAAGCCGGTACCTCCACCTTCGACCGCTACGGATGCGTGGACAGCGATGGGGACCTCCGTTCTGACCCTGACATCAACTGGATGCCTGCCCAAGGTGGCGACGCATTCCCTGATGAGCCGACTCAATGGTCCGATGAGGACCTTGATGGCTATGGTGACAACCCGACTGGCGTCACACCAGATGACTGCCCAACCGTTCGTGACACCTCGTCCATCGACCGACTTGGTTGCGCTGATACAGATGGTGACGGTTATTCGGATCCTGATGCAACGTGGACAGTCGCAGATGGTGCAGATGCATGCATCAACGGCCGTGGAAACTCGACCCAAGATCGAATCGGATGTTACGATGAAGATGGCGACGGGTACTCAAACCCAAGCGTTGACTGGACCATTGACGACGGCGCTGATGCCTATGTCGAAGACCCAACTCGTTGGATTAAGGAAGCCTCTGCAGATGCAGACGGCCTTTCCGGCGGATTTTCAGTCGTTTACGGTCTTGGTGGAGCTGTTTTGATTGCAGCCCTTGCTGGCGGTGCGTTCTTGTTACGAGGTCGCGGTGAAAGCGAGGAAGAGAAAGCATGGAACCAGTCACAAGGCGGTCTGCCGGGTATGCCACCAATGGGTGGACAGCCTGTTGGCGGCGTCGCCATGCCTGACTTCAGTGCACAGCCAGTTGCTGCGGCCGTGGCCATGCCGAACTTCGCCGCCCAACCTGTTGCGCAACAACCAGCAGCCAGTTACGCTGCTCCAGCGGTCGAGGCTGCTCCAGTGGCTCAACAGCCGGTTGCGCAACCCGCACCAGTGGCTGCTGACCCTGCACGGACCTACTACGAAGGATTGCTTGCTCAAGGCTACCCTGCTCCTGATGCACTTGGTTACACTCAGCAATACTACCCAGCCTTCCAAGGCTGAGTGCTCTCCTTGAACACGGTGTTAAAAACCGGTTTCGATGAGGTTTGAGGGGTGGATGCGATGACCTTTGATTCAGCATACGAACCGTTCTTTCAACCTCCTGGGTGGATTGTTGGACCGATTTGGGCCGTGTTGTACGCCTGTTTGGCCATCAGTTTCAGCAGCGTGCTGGCTGTGCGTGACGAGGTGGAGCAATCCACATTGGTGATCGCACTCTTCCTGATTCAGTTGGTTGTAAATTTGGCTTGGCCTTCAGTGTTCAACTCAGAGCGGTACCTTCTCGCATTGGGCATGATTGTGGTCATGGTTGTGTTCGCAAGCATCTACGCATTTGCTGTTTACAAAGCTGCACCAACCGCCTCGATGTTGGTTTGGCCCTACATTGCATGGGTTGCGTTCGCAGGTGCGATTAACGCAGCGTACTACCTTGAAGCAAGGTCGTGATTTTCAGCAACGATGGTTGTGCTTCCCTCATCATGTGAGGACTTCGAGCAAACGATCCTGTTCAGCAGCCATTCGAAGTTCCATAGCAATGCGTCGCCCGCTTGACATTGGCTTGCGCCATGTTGCGTTTCCGTATGGGTGCCCAACGCTCACGTGAACGTTTGTTCCCCCGCCCAAACGAGGTGCAACATCGTAGATGTAGTAATTCATGTCCTTGTCAATGCAGGTTTGCAAACAGAATGGACCGATGATTCCTGGGTCGTAGTGCTCTTTGCTTGCGGTGATGAACTTCTCACCAAGTTCGAAAGCCTTCTCAAGCAAGGATTCACGGATGGTGGCTGTGTTGTGTCCAACCACGGTCATCTCAGGGATTTGTTGGTGGGCTGGCATGGTCATTTGCTGCGGTGCTGGCAAACGGACATGACCGTCAAGTGATGATTCGAATCGCCAATCGACGCCAAGCAGTTCTAATTTCTCGCCTTCCTCAGCAAGAGGACTGTAGAAGAAGTTGAGGTTGAACACTGGTCCGATGACGTAGCGCTCGATTCGAGCACCTTCGAGGGATGCCTCATCGATGACGCCCTCGGCGAGCAATGTCTTGGATTTCTCAAGGTATTCCTCGTAAGAAGCGCATGTGAAGAAACCACGTTCGAGTTTCTTCTGAGCGTGATGCAGCTTGACGATCACGAGGCAATCAATGTCCTGCGGGTCTGCGATCGCTTCAGGGTATGGAAGGCCTGCTTTGTCAAGGATCCAGTAGTAGTCTTGGTCTTCTGTGCGCTCTTCCATACGGAGCATGTTTCTCGAACCAAACAATGGCACCTTGAAGGTGTCTTCAACATCCTCAATGGCGGAGTAAGAAGTGAAGGAACGGTTTGGGATGTAGACGACGTTTCGCTTGCGCATCTCGGCTTGCATCTCTGGCTTCATCACATCGTTGAAAGATGGCATGACAATTGCCTTGTCCACCATGCCCCGGGTCACACGTCCAGAACCGCTTCGATGGGCCTTGAAATAGTTCGCATAGGTCTTGTGTCGACCTTCTTTGCAGTATGCAACCGTTGGGAATCCTTCCTCAATAGCGCCGTCACAAATGTCCAGTGCAGAGTGGGATGCGGTCATCCCAATGCGGAGTTTCATTCGATCGTAATCATCGACGATTGCAGCAATTTCATCTTTGGATAGCATGGGTGCTCCCTCGGTAATCTTCCCTGTGGTCGGGGGGGTCTTTCATTTCATCGCAGGGCGATGTTCAGTCAAATCGTTGGAGTTGCATCAATTCGTCTGTAGAAAGGGTTTCTCCAGACATCAATTTGCTCATCAAATCCTGCACTTCAACACGGGCCGACGGACGTTGTCCTGCACCAGCGCTTGCGCCACGCATGGCACGGAGGATGTCTTGAATCGAGTGAAGGCATCGAAGGGAGACGATGTAGAGGTGGTGTGCCTTGTCTGCTTGCTTCTTCGACTTGCGAAGTTCTCGGTGAGCAGATTCAGCTTTGTCTCGTTGACGATCGACTTCCTTGTTCCATTGGAGCATCAAGTCGTGCGCTTCTTGGGCAGCTTGGGCAGCAGCGGTCACTTCTTCGTGAGCCGCTTCCTGTGCTTCCATGGCGACACGGAGCAATTCTCGTGCTTCCTTGAGTTCGGTGTTGCCGTCTTCACTGGTCTTCATCTTCTTGATCTTGGCCGCAATTTCCTTCATGCGCTTCATGACCTTGGTTTCGTTGTTCCCAGTGTGGCGTCCACGCTCGAACTCGTTCTCGAGTCGGTTTAGTTCTCGCTTGAGGGTGTGAATTGTTTCTGGTGGCTTCTCTCGTCGTCCACGTCGTTGTCCTGGCTCAACTGGGGCAGGTGCTGCTTGTGGACCCTTTGCGGCCTCGAGCATTTCTTTTGCTGCCCGTACGGAGGTGTTCGCTTCTTGGCGAGTTGCTTTCTTTTCACGAACGATTTCGTTCATTTGTTCTCGGATTTCACGTTGTTCGCGCACTTGCACGATGAGTTCTCGAACTTCAGCGTTCAACTCGTTGCGGGTACCCGTGAATGACTTCGATTTCTCGTTCCATTCGTCACGGGTCGTTCGGTAGCTGGTCGCTTTACCATCGACCAGTTTGCGTCGCTCTTCGAGTTGAGTTTTGAATTCAGTCATTCTGTATCGCACCTGTTCGGTGGAAGATTCCCATCTTCTCACCGGTTTGGCGACCTTGCACCCCCATTTAATCCCTTCACTGCGAAGCGATGATTGCAACGGCATGGGTGGGCAATGGTTGCGCCAAATATGAACGTCGAACTCAACAAGGACCATTAGACGACTAAAGCGTTGAGTGAGACGATTGCTTGGGCGAGCAGTGAGCGTATTTTCCCCAAATTGGCATCGGTGCTGCACTTCAGTACAATCACGCGTTCGCCTTTCAATCGTTCAGCCATCACGCAGGCGTTCTCGCCGTGAAGGGACACCCGGGTTGACTTGGATGCATCCAACGGGCCGATCACTTGAGCGAGTTGCTCAACCGTGTCATCGTGGCGTGGCGAGGTGGTGGTGGCAAAGCCATCACTGTCCAAGAGAGCGACCTGTTGAACCCCGTCGTGGGTCAACAGTCCATCGAGCACGCGCTGTTCCACAACCAAGGGATGCTGAAGGGGCCGCTTAACCTTTGACCCCATTCCAAATTCAATTGGAATTGGAATTGGAAGGGACTGGTCCGTTCATCATGTAGCCCAATCCGGATTTGTAATAGTTTTCGAGGTGCTTTTTAACTTCGAGACCTCTCGTTCTATAGAATTTAATGGCGCCGTCATTCGATGCTTTCACTTCCAATTGGATGAAGTTCTTTTGATTCGCATGGCAAACGCCCACAAGATGATTCCAAGCGAGGGAACCCCAGCCAAACCCTTGGTATTCTGCTTGAAGGGCAAACGCTGCAATCCGTACCCCGTCTTCCAAAAATGGCAACGCCCACATGAGGCCTTTGAAGGAACTTGGGTCGGGGTAACGATCCATGTCCACCAAGAGTAAATTTCCGTCCCAGGCAGGAATTGGGAGGGACGCAATCGAGACGTCAGCATACACTTCACCCGTTTCTTGAAGAAACAGTTCTTTGACGGTGGCTCGCCACTCCGAGGGGAGGTTTGCTGGTTCAACACCCAAAATCCATTGGATGTTGGCCATGAGATCAATCCTTTCGCCCTTTTCTGGACTGGGACCGTTCACCACGGTGTGGGGTCAAGTTCCTTGCATTGACCTTCTTCTTCCGCTCTTGACGTCGTGAGGCCTTTGGGGAAGGTTGCTTCTTGGTGACGGTGCTCAGTCCTCCACTGTTCAGCAGAACATCGAGATCGGTGAGCGAAAGGGTGCCACCGGATGCGGCTCGCTGTTGCACATCTTCAGGTCGAGGCCCATTGTTACGTGGTTTCCAATCTGCTGAACCAGATTTCGTTCGCTTTTGGCCACCACCTCGTTTGCCACCGCCTTTGTTCCCATGCCGGTTCGAGGAACGAGAGGGGTTCGAACTGATGCGTACCCATGCATCGAGGCGTCCTTTTTCTCTTCGCAGTCTGCGAAGTTCAGTGCGGCGCTGATCGATGACCTTGAGGAGTTTGTGCGCCTTCTTGTCAAACTGCATGGCGTCACTGAAGTTCAGGTCCATGTCTTTCAACATCGGTTCAGATTCGAGCAATTCTGCCTTGTGCTTCTGTTGCTCTTTCTCGTTCGCCTTGAGGGAGCGGACTGCATCCTTTTGCTCCTTGAGCAAAGCGATGAAGGCTTTGTGCGCTTCCTGTGCTTTGGTCGCTTCTGCGTGCATGGCTTGCAATTCAAAGAACCATGAGAACTGGTCTTCTTCCCTTCGAAGGGATGGGACTTGGAAAAGGTCAATTTCGCCAGTGAGTTGTTTGTAGACATCGGTGAGCAGTTCTTCAATCCTGTACAGCGGGAGACCAATGCGCTTGTTGATTTCATCCCGAGTTGTCTGGAGTTTATCCATCTCCTTCGATCGTGGGCGCAGGGTCCGGACGATGGTTCGCAACTCATTGCGCAATTCGGTTGTGTCTTCGATGGTGCCTCGCAACGCACGGGACATTCGAACGTTGTGCTTTCGCTCTTCGGTGAGGGCGTTCATTCGTTCGTCCAATGCTTCGATTGCCGTGGCATTCTCGCTCAGAAGTGTGGCCACTTCCTCTTTGGATTTCTTGCGAAGGTCTTCGAACAAATCAAACTCGGCCACAGGAACAAACCGTTCCGGGTTCTTTGCTTCGACAATTGCATCCCATCGGCCACCATCACCCATTGCGAGGCATGCGCGGATGAATTCCTCTTGGATGTCGAGGGCGCCAGCAGGTCGGAGCACTCGGCTCAAGTCGTGCTTGAGGTCGAATGGGTCTTCAATCGGCAATGAGTGTTGTCCGAGTCGAGTCTTCTTTTCCATCAAGACTGCCTTTTCAGCTTTCGGCGTCGCATGCTTCCATTTCTTGGATTTACGAGTCACCGGGCTGCCGGTTCGCACTGAAACAACCTGGTCTTTGAACGGCCAAGATGCGGCGTATTTGAAGATGAATTCGACAAAGAGTTCGCCGAGGCTTTGGTTGTTTTTCGGATCCATCGTGATGCTGTCCACCTCACGCATGGTGAGGTCATAGGTGGTGCCCTCAACTTCAACCATCGAGCGTTCTTGGCCCTCTTGGAGGACCGGAGCGACTGGCGGTGTTGTTTGTTGGAGTGCTTGAACGGCTAGCAAGGTCCACGCATAGGAGGAAAAAGTGCCAGATGCTGCGTCACTGACATCCCTTCGGTTGGCCCAATGCTTGACCGCTAAGATGACGCTTCGAATTCGCTCGTCGCATGCCGAGTACCGCTTCAGCAGTTCTGTGTTGTGCAGTGCGAGCGTGTTGTTGATTGAGATGTCAACTGGAATTTTTGTTCGCTCATCTTTGAATTTGATGATTGGAACCTTCGCACGAGGCAGCATGACGATGTCTTCCATGTCGTGTTGCTTGAGGATTCGATTGACTTGGCGAAGCGCCTTCGCTGGGATGTCACCCTTGAATTGGAGGCACAAATCGAGGTCCCCCGCTTGCAATGTCAGCCCTGATTGTGAAGACCCAAATTGTTGAAGTTCAGCGTTCTTGAATCTGTGCTCAAGGGTTCGCTTGAGGTGTCGGAACAGTCCTGCACGGGCTTTGAGCTGCTTTGGCGTTGGTCCTTCAGACTTCAGCATAGATTCGATGCCTTCGCCGATGTTGAGGATGACCTCTTCACTCACGCTGTCGAGTGTGGGCAGTTCAAGCGTACCACAGAGGTGCTTGTGGACGTTGGGCCAACGAGCGACTTGTTGAGGCGTGAAGCCCGTGGTCTTGCATTCATCGCTCACTCTTCTTCACCTCCGGCTTTTGGTTGTGCAGTGGAAGTGCGCCGTGCTTTTCCTCGCTTAGGAGCGTCCTTTTTGCTGGGCTTTCGGTTGCGAACGGAACTTGATACACCACCTTGTTTGACCTTTGTTGCATTGCTCAAGAGGCGATCAAAGCCATCATCGATGATTTTCTGCCAGTGCTCGATGCCACGTTGACTGCTGTCAAGTGCTTCAGCAAGCCGCTTCGTTCGACCATCAGCTCGCCGTCGGTGGGCTTCGTGTTCCACATACGTGGTGTGAAAATACTCGTTTTCGGAGGCAAGTTCGAGGATTGCATCGTGGGCTTTTTGGGCTGTTTCAAGCAGTGCTTTTGCTTCTTTGAACGATGCATCCATTTCAGTAAGTCCTTCTTGACTTGATGCACGTTGAGCCACCCATTCGTCATGTTGACGAATCAGCGACTTCATTTCTTGGATGTACTTTTGTTCAGTTTTGTGATTGCCTGCGTTCGTCTCAAGTTCCTGTTCAAGGCTTTGTAACTTCGAATCAAGTTTTTCCTTGGCCCACTTTGGGTCTGGGTCCTTGATGCCACCGGATGCTTGGAGTTGATCTCTCAAGGCCCCGGCTCGCTTGAACAAGGCTCGTGCTTTGGTTTGAGCATCGGCGCGCTCCTTCTTGAGGCTCGCAACCTTGGTGTTGATGCCATCTCGCTTTTCTTTGGCGGCACGGGCAAGAGGTTCGGCTGCCAAGAGTTCTTCTTGCCGGGCATCAAGTTGCTCTGGTATGACCTCAGCAAGGCGTTCGCGACGGTGTAAAATGGACTTCGCCAGTAAGGCGGGGGTCACACCGAGCAACTCTTCGGGGGTCATACAGTGTCCCCCCACCTTCCAACCTTGAATAAACACTGCGTAGTGACCCCTTTTGGCGTGAAGGTGAAGAACCCCCTCGACAAGCCGCTCTCATGGGGGGGGCGAAAGCGGGCCGGATGGCCACGGCAACAGGCTTGATGTCGATTCTTTTCCTCAGTTTAATTGCTCCCCAAGCGGCTGCTCTGGGCGGCGAGGCAACCATCGAATCCGCAAGCATCTCCATTGACCTCTCTCAACAAATTGAATCTGCTTCGTTTACTTACAGCTTTGATGTTGAGGAACAAAGCGGTCAGAGTGCAGACATTACCGTCCAATCCACGCTCTCCACCATCGCTGGGGTGCTCATTGAGAGCATCAATGAAAGCCGAACGGTGCCAATGAACGCAGTGGAATCACTCAGCGTCACCTTTTCTGCAGTTCCTTACGGCTACTCGATTGTCGAAACAACCCTCACAGGGGACACAGGTCCAAATTCGAGCACTCATGTCACATCGTTCAACAGGACCATTCAACGCATGGTGCCCCTGGATGTGAGTGTGGCCGAGGGTGGCGATTTCACCTTCACAAGCATCGACGCAACCGGTTTAGCGACAGGAAACCTAACGGTCAATGATGGCGATCATGTCGCCATTCAAATCCCAATTCTCAACAATGGTGACTACGACTGGAACGGGACGCTTTCGGCTTCGGTGACTTCCGGTGGTCTCAATGAATGGATCAACACCAGCAATGTAGAAGTCTTGGCCATGTCGAGCACTGTTGTAACATTGAATACATCCATTTCGATGACTGAGGGCGTAGCTTCGCTTTCTGTTGCACTCAACGACAGTGGTGATGGTGATACCAACGATGAATCAAGACTGGTTCAGTTCACCATCGCACCGCCACCGTTGCCAATGCTTGACGGAAGCGTGGAACTGGTCACCGAAGCATACAACGCAGGTGATGTGCTCGACTGGAATCTAACCGTTTTCAACAACGGAAGCCGTGAGTATTCAGGGGATGTCGTGTGCATGTTTGGTCAAACTACAGTCCTCAACCAATCAACAGAACTTGCCATACAAGGTTCTTCAACGCTGAGTTTCACCACTCAAGCCCGTCCAGCCGAACTGATTTGTTCAGCACAAGGCATGCGCGTTTCTGAGGCATCAACGTTCCCATTGAGCGTCGACTTCTCTGTGGTCTCAGCCATCTTTGAGGCAGCGGGTTCCACAACACCCGGTGTGCTTGATGGGCCCTGGCACGTTGGCGACAGCGCACGGTTTTCCATGCTTGTTCGCAATCACGGTGAAATTGAAGGATCGATTGCGCTTGAATGCACAACCGACCAAGCCGTCTACACGAGCCCAACGCTCACGCTTGATGTCGATGCCGCCGGTGAGGTCTCTGTGATCGTCCCAATGCTTGCTGATGGCGACCAAACCATCGAATGGCGTCTTGTCTCCAGCGATGGAAGCGTGGATGAAGGACTCAATGGTTCGGTCACGGTCCCTGTTGCTGCCAAGCAGGTGTTGACCCCAAAGGTTGAATCCGTCACATGGGATGCCGAAGAAGGCGTCAATATGGACTGGTCTGTGACGCTTGGTGAGGGTGTGGACCGGGATGTTCGAATCCGCATTGGATACTTTGACTCCGGCGACACATACCTTCTCGATTACACGGTTGTGTTGACGCCTGGCATCACTTCGGATTCACTTCACCTTGGCTTTGTCAACGCTGATCGAGTTTCCATACGAGTGGATGCAATGAATTGGAGTGAGGCATTTGGACCTTCAAGCGATAGCAAGTCAGTGCCGAGCGAGCGTCCTGTCTATAGCATGGTCATGAGCGAATTGGCATCGCCATCAAGGCCCAGCACAGGACAAGGCGCCACGGTTCAAGTCACCATTTCGAACACCGGAAACGCTGACGGCATCGACGGTGAGATTCTTTTGTTGGGCGAAGATCGAACCCTCTATGGTACCCAGTCCACAGACGCATTGAGCGTGGGCGAGTCGAAAACGCTGTCCTTCTCGTTGGACTGGCCAGAGGGCACACGGGTGAAACTCGAAGCAGTTTGGACTGTGGATGGTCAACAAATCACTGCTCCGGGTTCGTTCACCTCTGCTGAAGCAGCGGTCGTTGAGGATTCATTCAGCGTCCCGTGGGTCGGTTTGTTTGGTGGAGTCGCCCTCGCTGGAGTCATCCTTGCTGCAGTTCGAATACGACAAAAGCAGGGCCTCTCGCCCTCGAAGAATTCCAAAACATCTTCGAAATTGAAGACCAGCACAAAATCCGTGGCAACAGATGAAAAAATTCAGGTCGGCTGTCCAGAGTGCGCTCGGCAACTTCGTGTTCCAGCCTCCTACACCGGGTCGGTGCGATGCCCTGACTGTTCCAACCGATTTGATGTTGAAGGAGTCCCTACTGAAGAAGAGGATGAGGCGATCGAAACGGTCGAAGAACCAGAAGAAGAACCGGTGGATGAAAAGATTGAGGTTTCATGCCCCGAGTGTTCACAATCGCTTCGAGTTCCAAGCAGTTATGCTGGTTCTGTTCGTTGCCCTGCATGTGAACATGTCTTCAAAGCACAGGGCTAAGAATATCCAAAGGGTGAGTACATGAGTGGCCATTTCAAAGAATTCGAGGATGAATACCTCGAAACTATGTACGAATTCTATGAACGCGACGCTGAGGCTCTTGTCCGAACGGGTGACCTTTCTGACGCACTCAAGGTCTCGCCAGCTTCTGCGACAGAGATGATTCAGCGACTGGCTTCGAAAGGACTCGTTGATTACACGCCTTACAAAGGCGCACGGCTCACCGAAATCGGGCTGGTTCACGGGAAGAAAATGAAGCGAAAGCATCGGTTGGCAGAGGTCCTCTTAGACATCTTACCATTTGACGGCGATGCACATGCCACGGCTTGCCGCCTTGAACACGCCATCGATGACGACTTGGAAGTGGCTCTTTCGCTCCTGCTTGGTCGACCGGATGTGGATCCAAGCGGCCGAGAAATACCCTCGCCGACTGAAGATATTCTCGCTCGCATCGAGGCCAATCACCGCCTTATTCGCCCCCTCTCATCAATGCAAATCGGAGAGGAAGGCACCCTCCAAGCCATGGTCATGGCCCCGTCTCAGAAAGCAACGATTGAGTCGGTTGGACTTCGCATTGGTGTGACGATTGCCAAGGACGAAAATGGGTTTGTGTTGGAAGATGGCACACGTGTCGAACTCGACTCCGATTTCCAGTCACAACTCTTGTTTCGCCCCGCATGAATCAAATATTGATGTAAGGCTTTAGAAGACAGCCACTATGGAATCATCATGGTCGCTGAGGATGCATCGGTTGAAACCTCAGAAGAATCCATCCTTTCCTCCGAACGATTCTGGTTTGCACTGGATCGGCAACTGGTGAGTTCAGGCCTTCGCTTGCTTCTTTTACTCCCTGCATTCTCATTCCTCACCGCCTTTGGTGCCCTTGCCTATGCACAAACTTCACCGAACTGGTGGGCGAAAATTGAACCCACTCTGAATTTGTCTTTTGCCATGGCCTTGATCTCACTGACGTTCGTAATCCTGTTTGGGTTCATCATCACACAAATCATCCACCGTCATCGAACCCATCTGTCCATCGCCAGTTTCCAATCCGAGGTCGAGCGCCTCAATGACGAACACCGAGCGGTTCAATCATTGCACGGCTACGAAGGACTGGCACATCACCTGACCAGTGTTCGCACCAGGCACACTCTTTCGCTCTCGTATGCAGTGGTTTCGATCTTGTTGCTTATTGGCATTTTTTACGTCAACATCGTGACCCTCAACGGTCGCATTCTTCTCTTGCTTTCCTTCTCATTCACGATGCTTTCCTTGGGCCAACACATGTCAACCCGCACCCGCCCTTTCAACATGGATGAACGCACGGGTTTGCTCGATGCATACAACCCTCCAATCCATCCTTCAACATTGGAGATGGTGTTCAGTGATTTGGTGAAAACTCACATGGACCCGCTGCTTCGCTCCGAATACGAAGTGTATTCCAAAGAGATTGAATCGTACATTCTCCCCAAAATCGATGCTCAGTTTGCTCGAGAAAAACTTCTGATGACGCTGTACCGACATTCCAAAGGGCTCGATTTCAAAACAATGGAAAGCGAACTTGGCGAGGTGCTCAACAAAAAGGGCATGGACATGGTTCGCGAACACCCCGTCTTCACGATGGAAGAGTGGCTCTCCATCATCGCCCACGTTGAACGCTCTTGCCCCGCCTTTTTCCGAATGATCGGTCGAATCGAAGAAGACCTTGGAGCCGGTCGTGACACGACCACTGGCGATATTGTGTTCGAAGTGGACATGGAGAATGTGGTGCACGAACGGGCGAACCTGTTTACACTGATGCACAACCTTTCGGATGAACCACGTACCATCGTCTTGCGAGTGCAATCCCCCGACTTCCGGCCTCACGATTTGGCCATGACCTATCGCTTGAATCCCGGTGAACAACGATGGTGGTCGAACAAGAGTCTCCCCCTTGCCGCAGAAGGTGACGAGGACGTTCTTGGTATCATGTCGGGGTTGCTCCGAGATGGGACAATGGCATGGCAATCCTTGCTCCCTGAGCGATTTGGGGAGGCCACCGTGTCGGTTCGTCTCGAAGAACAAAGTGGGGATTTGTTGATTGGTCGTCAAATCAACGTCCGGGTCCGATCGAAGTACCGTGAGCGTGTGCGCGCTTCGAGTTCAATCACTGCCAATCTTCTTGGTGGACTTGGCCTTGTGCTTGCAGTTTTCATCAAAATCCGCGAGATTTTTGACGCCATTTGAGGCTACCTTGAGGTTGAGGCCCTTCCGTAGCCTTGAAATGGGCTACGCTATGGACAAACCATGCGCGGAATGAAGGACGATGCGACACCAAGCCCCGATGGGGAGTTGAAAGACGAACTACAAGCAATGGAAGCTCGAGTTCGAAAGTTGCGTGACACACGCAACGCCTTCAGCGACCAAGCCCGCGCTTCCGCTGAGAAGCGGAACGCCATCCAAGGCCAATACAAGGAACACCGGGAGAAGGTCGACCTCGTTCTTGCTGAAGTCAAAGCCATCCGTGCTGAAGTCAAAATGCACAAAGAAAAGCGCAACGCCATCCAAGCCCAACTCCGTGACATCATTGGCCAAGCCAAGGGTCACCGCAAGGAGAAAGGCGACAAGAAGTCAGCAACTGCAGAATACGCTCAACTCAAGCAGGAGGTCGCCGGACTGGAGAAGACCTTCGAGACATCTTCTGTTGGTCAGAAGAAAGAGAAGGAAATGATCAAGAAAATCAAGGAAATGGGTCGTCGGATCGAAGAACTCGCTCCTGAAGTGGTCAAGTTCGAGATGATCGCCGTTGACCTCAGCGACATGGACACAGCCATCAAGACCCTCAAGTCTGAAGCCGACGCATCGCATCAAGCCATGCTCGAAGCCGTCGGCCGTGCCGACGTCATGTCCAAGGAAGTGGACGAGGCGTTCACCCACCGTGATTTCCTCAAAGCAGAAGGCGATCGATTCCACAACGAATTTGTTGAGTTACGAAAGAAATCAGATCAAACGCACGAGAAGATCACCGAGATGATGGTCAACGTCAATGAAATCCGTGACAAACTCAACATGGCTCGTGACGAGCGAAAATCTTGGATGGTTGACCACAACGCTGCTGTCAAGTCTGAAATGAAGACCGGTGCAGAATCCGAAGATGTGGCTGATGCCCTTCTCTCCAGCCTCCAAAACCAAGGCTCTGTGACCTTCGGCGGAACCGGAACCAGCGACGCTCAAGGCACCTTCAAGAAAGGTGGAAAATCTGCCAAGAAGAAGTCAATGCGTCGCATTGACATGAACGCTTCCCGACGACGCTGAGGTGTGCTTTTTGCACGGCGTCATCATGGCAGGCGGGCAAGGTTCTCGCTTGCGTCCGTTGACGCTGACCCGCCCTAAACCGATGGTCGAAGTTCTTGGTCGCCCTGTTATCGACTTTGTCAAAGACGCCATGGTTGACGCCGGTGTCGATCACCTGGTCGTGACGACTGGTTATCGTGGTGAGCAACTCTCTGCCCACGTCGCTCAATGGTCCCATCATAACGGCATGAAGGCTCGCATCAATCAGGAAGCAACGCCGATGGGCACTGCAGGTAGCGTTCGATTGTTGCTCGATGAACTCACCGAGACGTTCATCGTAGGTTCTGGTGATTCCGTTGCATCCTTCGACATTCAGGCCTTGCTCAAAGCGCACAAGGAAAACGGCGCCAAGGTCACCATGGCCCTCTGGGAGGTGGAAGATCCCACCGAGTTTGGCATTGTCGGATTATCTGAGGACCACTTGGGTGATTTGGATGGCGAACTGCGAGAAGGTTTCATTCGTCAATTCAAAGAAAAACCCACGGCAGAAGAGGCCTTTAGCAACGTCATCAATGCCGGCTTGTACATCCTCGAGCCCGAAGTGTTGGCATTGGTTCCAGAGGGAGAGAAATTTGACTTTAGCAAACAATTGTTTCCAATGGTGTTGGAGATGGGTTGGCCGATGTATGCGCAGACCATCAATGGAGTCTGGTTTGATGTTGGTCATCCTTTCGAATTGATTCGAGCACAACATGCCTTGATTGAAGGAAGGAATACCCTACCATTCCCACTGCCAAAGGGCACCTTCAGCGATCGGGGGAGTTACTTTGCGCTCGGCCTTGACACCAATCCAAACATCGCTGGTTCAGTCGTTTCAGATGGTGCTGTTGTTTCAACGGATTCAACGGTCAGCGATTCCTTGCTCATGTCAGGGTGCTCTGTGGCAAAAGACGCCATCATCACTGATTCAATTCTTGGACGCAACGTGGTCATCGGTGAAGGCGCAGTGGTCCGTCAGGCTGTGCTCGGTGATGGGGTGGTCATCGAAGCAAACGGCGTTGCCGTTGAAGTACGAATCCCGGACAATGCGTGATTCTTGTAGCCACTGGAGTTAAGAACCACGGGTTGTCGCCCGACTTCGATAATGATGTCCGAAACCTCCACTGCCCCCTTCCGGTCTTACGAACGAACATGGGATGAGATTGAGCAAATGCTCCAACGAGCAGAGATCAAGCGGAAGAAGTGGAAGGACTGGTTCCGTGAATGCCGAAAGAACGGTGACCGTGAAGGTATGAAGGAAGCTGCTCGAAATCACAAAGCCCTCGACGGCGTCATCAAGACCCTCAAGTGGACCCTTGGCGAAGAGGGCATCTCAGATCCACTCGACTGAAGGAACACTTTTGGTACCTTTTTCGAAGGAGACTAAAACCCTCGATTGCTCATTGTTGATGCAACAATGTTGAAATCGTTGATTGTCACGCTTGGCTGAAGAGGACCTTCGATGGAGTACTATGCCGCACTTGGAAGCGTATTGCTTCTTCTCGGCATTGCGCTCATCACGCCTGGGCCCAATGCATTGACCTGTTTCGCCCACGCAGGTATGTTTGGACCAAGGAGCAATGTCCCGTTAATGGGGGGCATGGTGATTGGTTTTGTTACCATTGAAATGAGCGTTGGTTTGCTCGTCAACACCCTCAATGATTCGCCCACAGCACTGACTGTTTTGCACTGGATTGGCATGATTTTTCTTGCTCTCATGGTCCTCGGCATGTTTCGATTCAATCCAAGCACCATCGACACAGAGGGCGTTGAATCGATGTTAGGGGTCAAGGTTGGCATCTGTATGCAATTCGTCAACGGGAAAGAATGGGCTTTTGTCATCATTTTGATGAGCAATTACATCGAACCCTTGGGCGGTGGTTTGCAAGGCATTCTGACGATCCTCTCCATCACGCTGAGTGTTTGCCTCGCCGCCATGATTGGCTGGACGTTCCTTGGTGCACGCTTGTCCAATTTCTTTACTCACGAAACGAGAGGAAAGCGAGTCTTCCAAATCTGTGGGGTCTTGCTTGCGCTCCTATGGGTTGGCTTGCTTCTGCAGGGACCTGCCCAACTTGAGTGAATGCAAGATGTCAAGAATCACTTCTTACCGTTGTGAAGTTCCCTTGCTTGCTTTGCCCATTCGTCTCGCTTGACTCGACCCGGGAAGAACTCAATGGCCTTGTTGACCTGCTCTTCAATGGTTGGTGTCATGTTTCCAACTTGCTCGA
>OBPB01000070.1_pt1 | contig 25958 bp, 21 predicted proteins | sample 1534631 | NCBI WGS metagenome assembly OBPB01 (sample SAMEA3275471, study PRJEB22092) | marine metagenome | biome: Marine environment; feature: Belgian marine environment, sample taken at 3 meters depth; material: Sterile flask | collected 2014-06-24T18:06:27+00 | depth 3 m
GATGCATTCGAGTGGTCGTGGCCTTCGAATTGGTAGAGCGGGTCTTCCTGATCGAAGGTGATGACGTTCTTGCTGCCCTCTTCCTCTGCAGGGCTGAAAACAAGCAATGTCGCCGAACAAAGGAGGATGACAATGAAGATGCCGAGGCCTGTCTGCTTCGCGCCCATGTCATTCGCTGCTATCTCTTCCGTTTTGTCTTTATGTCGCGTGCTTGTGGCGAAAACATGTCCGGCGGCCATCGTCAATTTAGCGCATTCTTGATGGTGGCGCTCCTCGGGCTCTTGGTTGCGTCAACGGCATCGGCGCATGAACAGGAAACGTACAATGTCATTGTAGTCGCTGACGGACCAATGCCAGCCAATATCACTGATAGTGGATTCGTCCAAGGGAACGCCGTTGTGTTTCGAATGAAAGACACGACAGAGAATGCGAGCATCCGAATCACCATCGACACAAACCAAGATGGGGTGTTCAACAGTTCGACTGATGATACCTCGGTTTGGCTCGTTGAATCATGTGAACTCGATGAAAATGGCAGCCTCGTAGATGATTCTTGCGCGGTCTCACACACCTATGAATTCAGCCTCAACGCTACCGTTGGCGATTACGGATACCTCTTTGAACGGTCGATTAATGAATCAATTGTTTCAAACCAAACCTATACAATTTCTCTGCAAAAAGACGTTCACGAAGAGCCTGGTGTGCCTGGTTTTGGCGAGTGTTTTGGTATTGGATGCGAAACTGATGATGTGTCGAAAAACGATGACGGGCCACGCACCGATCTCGTGTTGCTCGTGATGTGTGGCGCGATTGTCGGTATTGTCGGGCTTTCAATCAGCATCATGAACGAATCGAAAGAGAAGCAGTTGCAAGACGCTGAAGAGTGACTCAGCCTTCGATGAGTGGGCATCGTGGATCGAGGTCGTCAACAATGACGGCGTTTGCCCATAAGTATCGCGTTCGGCTGGGTTTTGATTTCAGGGTGATACGCACCTCGAAGGTGCTTCCTTTCTTTTCCATAGTATCAGATATACCTTGTCTGTGGACCTATATCAAACTGTAGTCTATTTATTACGGTTTTTCGGTTAATTATTCCGTTCTAAGGTAAATAAATTCCACAATTAGGTATTTCATGGTAACAAATTTGGTTTTTGTTTTCTTAATATGTTATTTTTGTAACTCCTGTTTGGAACCCATTTCATCGTAGGATTGAGAAAGTCCCGGCGTGAGGGTGTGGCATGGCCGGCGGACGCGGACTGCAAGCACTCACTTTGGTGCTCATCATGATGATGGCTCCACTCGCAGGTTGTTTTGGTGAAAATGGTGATGAGGGCATTGTAAAATCCGGGGATGTTACAATCACCCCAGTGACGATGGTTGGAGGGGTGTTTCAAGGCCTCACTATATCGGCGGATGAAGATTTTTCAGCCTTCATACCCTACTTGATCAAAAATCAAGAAAGTGGTTTTATCCAAAATTCAACCGTGCTTGATTTACGTGCTGGGGATTCTGTCTTACTCAACGTACTTGCCCCTCCGCGAACTGATACTGCCGTTATCTTGCTTGGCGAGTATGGTCGAGAAGAATGGCCAATTCGTTCCATTGATGAATCATGGCGAACTTGGTATGACCGCTCTGGATTTGAAGCGGAAGATGGGGACGGGATTATGAGGGTTGATGGTGAAAACGGAACATTGGACACAGTGACGGCATCAAACAACAGCGGCGGTGAAGTTTTGGCCATCCGTATTGCCGTGGAACGTCCAATGGCGGCCGCTTATTCGGAAGCTGATGGCGGTCGACATTCCACTGGTTTAGTCGACGGTTTGAATGTGTTCAATTACATCAGCCACATAACTGACGAAACGGCAGACCCCACAGATGCTGCTGACGGTGCTGTTGGCTACCTCGACCGTTGGGCCGGGCAAGGAAATGCAGCCTACGAAGATGCAGCACAGTACCTGATTGGCAACCTTGAGAGTTTTGGATTGGAAGTCATTGTGCAACGTTTCACCTACGATTCACTCATGACTGGAGCACAAAATCCAGAGGCATACAACATCTGTGGCTACCGATTTGGTGACGTGAATCCTGATAAATGGATGGTGTTTGGTGCTCACTTTGACATTGCACCACCTGTGAACGGTGGCATGCTGGACCCCCACCTCTTTGGGCGAACATATGGAACTCGTGTTGGCGCCTATGATAACACTGCAGGCACCGCCATGGTGCTGACTGTTGCTGAAGCAATGGCGAATTTCAACACCCGCAACACCATGGTGTTCTGCTTATGGTCTGGTGAAGAAGGTGGAAAGCGAGGCAGTGATTTCTGGACCGATTACTGGGTGAAAGAAGACAATCCAAATGTTGAGGTCACCAATTATGTCAACCTCGACATGGCTGGCGTCAACTGGCCGGGTGGCGGCGGAGCACCATGTGGTAATGGCCACGGTGGCGGTGATGCTGGATGCGACCCTCAGCCCGAAATCGATCCTGATGGATACCCAAAGGACGAGGAAGTCTGGCCGATGAGGGTCTACATCGGACCAAGCCTTGACCACGATGTGATGAACCAGCCTGGCATGGTTGGCCTTGCTATGTGGATTGGTTCTGACGCCATTGGTGTGGAAGAACAAATGGCTCCGTTGCTCGGAGCTGGTCATTCGGCTGAAACATGGAAAGTCGACGATTGGATGGCAAAGGATCGCCCGGAAATCATCGTTTACGAAGACACCACCGCTCGTTCCGATCACGCTACCTTCCAAGATAACCTTGGAACAGTGACCATGGGCTTCGGTGGCCTCGTCGATGGATATTGGTGTTATCACCAAACTTGTGATACGGTCGATGAGATGATCGATTGGATGGACACAACTGGCAAAGATTACGGTGATGAGCAATCAGGGACAAGCAACCTCGTGGATGCGCTTGATACCATCACATGGTGGGCGACATATTCATTCTTCCATTTGGATGAAAACCCTGTCCGAAACGCCTACTTGTGAACGAGGATTTCATTCCTCTTCGCTTTCACCATTGGGTGCTGTCGGTATGAATCGAAAAGCAATAATCGCCGTTGTAAAGGCGATCGCTGCAAACACTGCTGCCGAGGCAACCATGCCGTCAACAAAGGCAGTTTGGGCAATAAGAACCAGTTGATCCCCGATTGGCCCACCCATGCCCCGTCCAAGTTGAATTGCTGCTGGGAACGAAGTGCTTGGATCCACAGGGAGTGCAGCAAGTTCAAGGCCTTCTGGTAAGACAAATGAGCGTTGATAGAATTCATTCAACACGCTTCCACCAATAGCGATACCAAGCGCCCCACCAACTTCTCTGCTGGCGTCATTTGTCGCACTGCCAACGCCTGCTTTGTCCGAGGGAATTGCTTGCATGACCATGTCGGTGGATGGAGCCATTGTGAGCCCTAAACCAAACCCAAGAAGGAAGAACATCAAGGCCAAGCGAAGGTAGGAGGTATCGATTTGAACGGTTGTGAAAATAACCATGGCAATGCCGACTAAAGTGAGTCCAATTCCAACCACCCTGTTGCGCCCAAATCGTTGAACAAAGCGATCGCTGTTCGCTGCTGCCGGCATCAAGCCGAGTGGGAGAGGCAGAAAGCGGAGTGCTGCTGCCAACGGCCCGTGGCCTCGAACCATTTGGAAATGGAGCATTTGCGTAAACATGAAAGCAAACATCACAAAAAACGTGAGGCTAATGGTGATCAATCCAACCGTGAAGCCTTTGTCGGAGAAGAACTTCATGGGTAAAAGTGGGTGTTCTGAGCGCACCTCCCAGCGAATGAACATGGCGAGAAGGACGATTGAAATCGCAAAGGTAGCGAGGGTTTCGGTGCTCGTCCAGCCGTGAACTGGTGCCTCGATGATGGAATAGAGAAGGCCGCCCAGTGCGGCGATTGAGAGAAAGGCTCCTATGAAATCGAGGGGTGCTCGATGTTCGTCCCTTGATTCTGGTACCAGCAAACTACCCAAAAAAAGAGCGATTGCGATAAGAGGGACGTTGATCAAGAACACCATCTGCCAATTAAAAGATTGAACCGCCCATCCACCGACAAGCAGGCCAATAGGAGCGCCGACGCCAGCCATCGCTGCCCAGATACCAACCGCTTTGCCGCGCTCCTCTGGTGGAAACACAACGATGACGACTGAAAGAGTAGCTGGCATAATGAGCGCCGCACCCAGCCCCATAAACGCCCGAGCGATGATGACATCCGTGGTTGAGTCAGCGTATTGTGAGGCTAAGCCTGCTGCAAGTGCAAGCAGCACCATGCCTGACTGAAGTGCTTTCTTCCGACCAAAACGATCACCTAATGCGCCCATCAGAAGAAGAGAACCACCAAAAACAAGGGCGTAAGCATCAACAATCCATTGTAATTCGTTGTTTTGAGCGTCAAGATCCGAAGAAAGTTCGGGTAAAGCGACATTCAGCGTCACGTTGTTGAGCATGACAATAATGAGACTGAGGCTCATAATCCCTAGGATTTTCCACCTTTGTGAATAACCCAATCGCTCCGAATGAGAGATGTGCATGGCTTCTATTTTGACCTATCAAACTAAACCGTTGCGGCTGTATTTTTGAAGATTAAATGAGGTTGGCAATGAAGGAAAGCACACCTGTGGGACTCCAGTATCCAAAATATACCCACGTAAGAACAAGGAGAGCGAAGAGCGAAATCACGGCGTAAAAGGCATTTTCATTCCAATCTTTGACCTTCGCGCCGTCAAGGGGGCCAAAGGGAAGCATGTTGAACAGGCCGAGCACAAGGTTTGCCCCGAGCCAAAACACACCAGCGTCGATTAGCATTTGTTGCCACACAAGCGATCCTCCGACCAAGTATTCGCCTGTGCTTGTTGTAAGTGAGGTATCAAAAGCGCCACTGAGACCGAGAAGAAGGCCCCAAATAGGAATGCCAATGAGGAAGAGTCCGAGATTGACCAGTGGCCCAGCGACAGCGATGTGTCCGTTTTGACGGCGGGTCACCACCCCAGCAACCATGACCGCTCCCGGTGCCATAAACAAAAAACCGAGGAAAAACGCAAGAAAAATTCCAAACCTTAAACCGCTTGGATCTGCTCTAAATTCGGCCCAACAACCGTTCTTCTTTGCAATGATTTTGTGACCGATCTCGTGAAATAAAAACGCCGGTCCAACAGCCAAAAACATCACGGGCATTGCCAACAACAATTGAATGATCCATTGGGTCAACGATGTTGCAAGAAGGCCACTTATACCTTTAACCGACATGAAACCAAGAGCGAGGGTGAAGGCCGCTGTTGCGAGGCGGAGGTGTTTCTTTTCCTCATCGCTGAAATGCCAAATTCCGCCCGTGTGAAGGTTTGCCGGTTTATTGGGTTGGAGGCCCATAAATTGTGCAAGAAGGGGGTTGATTGAACCTGTACTTGAGCCATTCATTTCGAAATGGATTGTTCCATCTTCGCTGCGACGAGAGTGAACGCGAGCGATGCGTGGTTTTTGCTTGAAAGGGTCATCATCGATGATGTCCGCCCTCGGGTCACGCCTCCCCATGCTGTTTGTTTTGCTCGGTACAATTTGAAGCCTCGCGTCCCAAGGTTGATGCGGTTGACCATTGAGAGAGGTTTGAGCAGATATGTCAATGCCTCGTCGTGCTATGAAAGAAATGGGCTTCCAAGCCTGTTGCTTATTGTGTGATGCTCCAGATGAGGACAGTGCGGCTCGATGTAAATCATGCATCGCTCACCACCGAGAGGTTCGCGACGTTCTTGCGAAGGCTCCAGCAGACAGTTCCCTTCACCAATTCGCGAAAGAAATCCTCATGATGGCGGCAGCACCTCACCGGCACGATCATGATGATGTTCATGGTCAAGCATTAACCCATCAACAACACTTGGCAGCGGCTTTGACGGAGCGAAAACCAATGCCTAGCAATGAGGATATTGTGGAAGTTTTTGAACGGCAACGTGCCAAGAAAGAGAAGGTTGAGGCGCAGTTGGCTGAACAAGAGATTGAAAGAATCAACCAAGCCATGTATGTCGATCAAACCCAACTTGAGCAATATGGTTCAAGAACAGTCCCGAATCAAGATATTGCCCAAGTGGATCGAAGCGACCGAATTGGCGAAGATACGGAATTAACCGATCGCCTAGAAGCGGCCACTGAAGCTCAGTCAGCTCCAAAGGAATTGGTTGAGGCCATCGAAGAGAAGGTGTTCGAAGAACGACAAAAGAACAGAAAAGCGTGGAAATCGACGCTTTCGGGTGTGAAGGAATTGCTCGATGATGACCTTGATTTATGATTTTACGAGAATCACATATCGAACAGTGTTACAAATAAAACTTGATGGTAAATGACTTGGGTGTTTCAAGCCTTTCACAAACCTCATCGGTTTTTTTCATGATTTAACGGCGTCCCAGAAATTTTCAAACAGGGAAGGATTCAGAAGTTGGTGAAATTTTAATCGTTGGTTCGAGGAGGTCGTACGTGATTCGCTGCGTCCCTTTTCCTTTGGATTTTTTTCCGAGAATTTGAATATCACCAATTTCTCCGAGTTGTTGAACATGAGTGCCCGCGCAGGGACAGAGGTCGAAACCATCATCGATTTTTACAACCCTAAGTTGTTTGACGCTTGCGGGGAGTAAGTCCATGTTCGTTCGCTCGGGAGGCATGATTGCGTTGACTTCGTCCCGTGTCATGACGGTGTCCGTTACTCGAAGATTTTGCTTGATGATGTCATTGGTTCGAAGGGTCAATGCTTCCAACATAGCATCGTCGAAGGAAATTGGATTGAAATCAATTCGAGATCGGTCGCTGTGGATTTGATTCCCAACAGTCCGTGCTCCATCAAACATCTCATAGACTAAACCTGAAACAAGATGTTGTGCCGTGTGCATTCGCATGTGGGCGTGGCGACGTTCCCAATCGATTGTTCCTGATACTTCGTCACCAATTTCCAGCTGGTGGCCTTCCCCTACAGTATGGAGCACGGCATTCCGCCCGCGTACTTCAGAGACCTCAAGGGTGCCATTCGGTCCAGTGAGTGTTCCGACATCCCAGTTTTGACCGCCTCCAAGTGGATAGAAAAGGGTCCGGTCAAGAATAACCTGTGCGCCCTCAACGCCGGTGATCGTTGCGTTGAAATCTTGAAAATACCCAGATTCGATGCTTTGCAGGTACAACTTTTCTGTCATGTATTCACCCCTGCAAGGGAGCGCCCTTCGTCGATTTGTGCATCGATGGTGCGTTGCTCAGGAAGAGAGGGGAGTGGTGCGGTAATTTGTTCAATCCATCCATGGGTTGGCTGCCATTGTGGACTGGTTTCGAACCAGACTTCACTCAGCCCTTCAGACCGATCAAACCTCCACGCTGATTCTGGAAGCCCATCGCAGTCACTCGTCAAAGCTGTGCCACCAAACCATTCACTGGCCCCGGTGAATTGGGGTGTCGTGAGTTCAAGAGATGGATCTATTGTGTGTTCAAGTGAGCCAGGTGCTTTTGGAACGAAGTTGGATGCGTCGATGATATGATCTGCCATAAGAGTGGATGTCGATGTGGGTCCGCCACCTGAAAATTGAACTGTGTACACTTCATTTTCAAGGGTAATGGATGTGATTCGGGTTCGAGTGAGTATTTTCGCCCCTTGTTGTGCTGTGTTGAGTGCGAGAAGTTTGGTCATCCATTCACTTCGAAAACCCCATCCAACTTCATTTGGGTGGGGTCGAAGAAATTCGAGTTGATCCTTTGTCATGTAAGGCTGGAGTTTTTCGAGACTTTGAATAAATCCAGGTTGACCGCATGGCATACCAATTTCAGCATGAACGTCAATGATCGTTACATCGTTTCTTTCTGAAAGGTGGTAGGCAGCAATGAGGTTCGCAATCGAACCTCCAACGCAAACGATTCGTTTCATGCTTTCACCTCGCCTGCTGGTCGAATGTCAAGCGCAAAAACTGGGCATGAGGGGATGCACAGTTCACAATGTGTGCAAGCTTGTTCATCGACAACAGCAAGACGATCGATGAGCGTTAGTACGTTCACTGGACACAGTGCGATGCAGGCTGCGCAACCGAAGCACCGGTCCTCGTCCACGACGAACCGATGATTTTCTTGCCGCGCCATGAATCTTCCATGTGCGGGAGGTTCAAGTCACCTTCGCAGAGAAGAAATGGTTTCTTATGGAAAATATGAAATTTGAAAATGAAGCTGCGGCCTTGAAAACCATGCATCGAAATTCAACCTATCAACACCCAATTTGAATGGAATTTTGATGGAATGGAAATTGAATTACCTCGTTTTCAACAAAGAACCGAAGCATATCCCTAGACCCCCCTATTTCCTATGGAGTAAATACACTGAAGATCCGTGAAGGATGTCGTAGGAATGGATTGTAGGAAACGGAAGTATGCCCCGTAGAATATGGTCGCGACCAGCACATAATACTACCACCAAAGAATCAATCAAAAAAAATCTGAATCTGCTCACAAATCTCTCCAAAGGAAACGAAGGGGTGTGGGTCCAAAACATGCACATCTTCATCATGGGTCGAGCCGACGAAACATTGAGCCCTATGGTCCTATACTCAGCAGGAAGAACCACATCGTATCCAGAAGATTCTCCAGAAAAGGGTCTTCGATACCATCCACTTGGTGGTGGTGATGAAGTTGGAAACGTAGGAATCATGTTCGAAAACGAAAAACAAACTCGCCTCCTCCTCGACTACGGTCTCGCACCAACACATCCCCCACGATATCCATCTGAAGCTCCGAAAGTCAAGGATGCGGTCATCACTCATTCCCACGTCGATCACTTAGGCATGGCGCCATGGCTTTGTTCGAATCATCGAACCCTCCTTCACGGTACAGCGCTCACTGCAGAAATATCAGAAATGATGTGGTATGATTGCCATAAAGTCAGTTCAATCGAAGGATACCCCCTTGCTTGGGACAAGCGTGACATCGATACGGCGATTGATGCCTGGCGAATTCACGATTTTGATGCTCCATGGAATCACGATGATTGGAAACTCACCCTTCGCAAGGCTGGCCATATTCCAGGCGCTGCCATGCTTGACCTCAAAACTCCGGATCGCAAGGTGCTGATCTCTGGGGATTTTGACACTCGTGATTCACCCCTAACAAGCGGCGCGAAGCCACAAAAAACTGACACCCTCTTTGTTGAAGGAACCTACGGTGGAAGGGAACATCCAAACATGGATCAAGAAATTCAACGCTTCGTAGAACACGTTCAACGCGTCGTTGACGGTGGCGGAACCGTCCTCATCCCAGCGTTCGCAAACGGTCGAACCCAGGATGTTGTCATGCGCCTTCACAAGTACCTCCCGCACCTCAACGTTCACGTTGACGGCATGGGAAAACGCATTGCAAAAATGCAAATGAATCACCCCGAAACACTCCGTGATCCCGCAGCACTTCGTTCAGCATGGTCGTGGTGCAAGCGAGTTTCGAGTAAATCAGACCGAAAGCGAGCGCTCGAAGCAGATGTGATTGTTTCAACATCAGGCATGCTCCAAGGCGGCCCGTCAATTTGGTACCTAAATCGTCTTCGCCATGATACAAAGAACGCCATTCTCTTCACTGGCTACCAGGCGAAAGCAACCGGTGGACGTCAACTTCAGTCAGAAGGGAAGTTGAAAATTTTCGGCAAAGACACCGAAATCCCCCTCGAGTGGGACACATACTCCTTTTCGACCCACGCAGGACACAAAGAAATCGTCGATTTTGCTTCGGACTGTCAAGCGGAAGAAGTGGTGATCTACCACACAGACCCCCACAACGCACGCCCCCCACTTGCGGAAGCACTTGAGAAGAATGGCCATATTGTGCATAATCCAGTCAATGGTGTCTCGGAATACCTTGGGGACGAATTTAGCCGAAGTCGTTGAATACAACGGTGCAAAGGGGAACTCGATTCACATGGCGGGGAAGGCGCTTCGAGCACTTTATTGGCGCCTTAATCTGGGTCTTAAAAAGAGTAAATCAAAGCGGCTTAAGAAAAAACTTGGCCATAATATCAAAGCCATCATCACCAACAGTGAAAACGGCTTATTTGCAGTTGACCCAGAGGATCTTGAAGTTGGACAAAAACTACGTTCAGGTGGATTCGGCATCGAAGAAGTGGAACGACTGAAGAAATACATCAACAAAAAATCAAAAGTTTTGATTGTTGGAACACATATCGGCTCGCTCGCAATCCCACTTTCAAAGCATTGTAAGGAGATCACAGCTATTGAAGCAAACCCGAACACCTTTGAATTACTCGAAATAAACCTCCAACTAAACAATGCTAAAAACATAACACCACACAATATTTTTGCGAATGATTCCCATGAAAAAGTAGAATTTCTACTCAACACAGTCAACTCAGGTGGAAGCAAGAGGAAACCCAAAAAGAGCAATTTCCTCTATGATTACGATAATCCGGAAATTATTGAATTAGAATCTCATCGACTTGACGATTATCTCCCGAAGCATGATTACGATCTCATTCTCCTGGATATCGAAGGGTCTGAGTACTTTGCAATGAAAGGTATGAACGACATTTTGTCGAATTGTCAAACATTAGTGGTTGAATTCCTACCACATCATCTGAAGAATGTTGCAGACATCAATGTTGAGACATTCCTCTCGGTTTTACCCGATCATTTTACCAAATTTGAATTACCAGATAACAAGCAAGAACACAACATTTCAGAGGTCAAGACAGTTCTACAGAAAATGTATGACTCGAACATCGGCGAGGATGGAATTATATTCACTTCGAATTAGAAATTAATTCCACTGTAGCAGATCAACATTTGTGCAACTGCCCCTCGCAGAACATCTAGCAAACTGAAGAAGTGTCCATCGTTCACACAGATTCACACAACATACGTCAACCACCCACTGGCGAACCGGAGATGAGCGGGCATGTTGTGCACGTCTTAGGGAATGATGCCTTGAAACATCTTGATGACGAATTTAGCCGAAGTCATTGAATACAACGACACCAAGGGGAGTCCGATTCACATGGCGGGAAAGGCACCGGCGGGCGGTAAAAAACCAAAAAAGCGCAAGCGTAAGATGCGCCTTTCTTTGAAACAAAAGAAAATGAACACCACAGGTGATTCCTACAAAGATAACCTTGGCTGGTCAACCGCTGTCGGACGTACGCTTGGTGATGCACCTGCTCCAAAGGGGCCGGAAACCCTTCGTGTCCAATGCGACTCTTGCGGCTCAATGCTCAAAATCCCCAAACCAAAGAAGTCCCGATACACCGTTACGTGTTCATACCCTGAATGCGGGAATGAAATGAAGTTTGAGTGAGCCCTGGAACGGTTCTCTATGGCTGCCGAAACACTTCTGTTGTGTTTAGCGCTCTTTGTGATCGCAGCGCTGTATGCATCTGTTGGGCATGGTGGCGCGTCAGGCTATCTTGCCCTCCTTTCCCTGTCCACCTTTGCGTCAATGAACAGTTCATGGCTCAAGCAACATGCTTGGGTGCTCAACCTTGTTGTTGCAAGCCTTGCGTTTTACCACTATCAGAAAGCAGGGTTTCACCGGCCGAAGTTATCGTTAATGTTCATTGCAGCAAGCCTCCCTGCCGCCCTTTATGGAGGGACATTGAAAGTCGATGGAGCCATTTACGACACGCTCCTTTCAGCCGCCCTTCTTTTTGCTGCCTACCGTTTAGCAACCTCAAACCAAGACGAAGAAAGCCCACAACCAGCCTCCCTACCAACCCTTCAAACTTCAATTCCGATCGGCGCTTCAATTGGTGTAATCAGCGGAATGATTGGCGTTGGAGGGGGTATTTTCCTGTCCCCTCTTCTCGTGCTCAAGCGTTGGGCGACTCCAAAAGCTGCAGCAGCCACAGCGGCCCTGTTCATATGGGTAAATTCAGCAGCAGGCCTCTTTGGCGCACACCTCTCAGGCCAACTCTCCTTATCTCTTGACCCACTCGCCTCATTTGCAATCGCTGTGGCCTGTGGTGGTTACATTGGTTCAAAATTCGGTGCTGAAAAAGCACCGCAAACAACCGTACGTTGGCTGCTCATCTGCGTACTCATTCTTGCAACAGCGAAGCGCGGCATCGATCTTCTTTGATGACCGTGAACCTCAAACCGAGGCAACGGTTGCAAGGTCTGTGACCGAGCCCCCTTACTTCATCGACATCGAGTCGGCCGTCGCTCTTGCGACCAAGACCCTTCTCTCGGTTGGCGTAGAAGATGTGTCGCTTGATGAAGCACACGGGCGAATCCTTGCAGACGACCTCCGTTCGAAGGTGGATGATCCACCGTTTGACAATTCAGCTATGGATGGCTTTGCTTTCATTCACGAAGACAGCCTTCACCCCCCAACCACGCTGAAAATTGTCCAGACCATCCAAGCGGGGGAAAGAAAAAACACACAACCCCTCCAACCAGGCCAAGCGTCTCGAATTATGACGGGTGGGCCCATGCCCCCCGGTGCAGATTCAATCCTACCAATTGAGCGATGTGAAATTGATGAGGGCGGGAATGACGTCACGCTCACCGAGCAAGGCCGACCGCATTTTATCCGCAAGCAAGGGGAAAATCTGAAGCGCGGTGAAGTCACACTGGAAAAGGGAACAACACTGACGCCCGCTAACGTTGGTTTGTGCGCAACCATGGGATGGCCAACCGTCCCAGTTTTCAAGCGCGCCAAGGTTGCGATTCTTTCAACGGGCGACGAATTAAAATTTCCAGGTGAGCCACTTGAGGCACACGAAATCTACGAATCGAACTCCTTTGGCTTGGCAGGTCTTGTTGATTGGATGGGCCATGAAGCCATTCGTTACCCATCTGTGAATGATTCAATGGACGCACTTCGCTCAAGCCTCGATACAGCAGCAAAGGATTGCGATCTCATTTTGACATCAGGTGGCGTTTCAATGGGCGAATGGGACTACGTTCGCAAAATAATGGAAGAAGAAGGAGATGTTCATTTCTGGCGCGTCAAAATCCGCCCAGGATCACCTCCTCTCTTTGGTACATGGAACGGAACGCCCATTTTTGGCCTACCCGGGAACCCAGCGAGCAGCCATGTCGTGTTTCGAGTTCTCGTCGCCCCTTACCTCCGAGCATCCATGCACGGGGGTGGCCCGAAAGAACACCACCTCATGGTCAAACTCGGTCAAGACATCAAAGGCGACGCAACATGTCTTGCGTTGCGAAGAATCTCAATCGATACGAGTGGCGACCACCCCATCGCCTATTCAACGGGCCACCAAGGGTCAGGGAACCTCGGCGGCGTCGCCCGAGCAGACGGCTTAACCCTGCTTTCACCTGGGCAATCCTCAAACAAAGGCGACTGGTGTCGAGCAATGTTCCTGTGAGTGAGTGCAATGGAGTCGACACCAAACGAAGCGATCTACCTCATTGATGGCGTTGCAGCAATGTTCCCGGAAACGACCCGAGCAAAGATTCGAAAAATGCTGACAGAGGGACGTGTTCTGGTCGATGGCATGGTAAAACATCAAGCGAAACACATGGTCGAAGCAGGTCAAACCATCGAAGTCACCGATCGAGCGAAAGGGAAGGAAGCAGCCCCCCCACCAGCTTCAACCAAAAAGAAGCACAAACTGAAAATTCTCTACGAGGATGAGGCCATTCTCGTCGTTGACAAGCCAGCAGGTTTGCTTTCAGTCGCTACAAACAAACTCGAAGATGACACCCTCCATGCCCGGTGTGTGAATTATGTCCGGCTTGGCGATGAGCGCGCTTGGGTTCACATCGTTCACCGCCTCGATCGTGAAACATCAGGCGTGATGGTGTTTGCACGCCACGAGCGCCACAAAACATACCTCCAATCCCAATTCGCAAATCGCGAAGTCCATCGAACCTACCACGCCCTCGTCGAAGGCACACCACAACATCAAAGCGGGACTGAACGAGCATGGCTGGTCGAGGATCGAAACCTTCGGGTCAAGAAAGTCAAAGCATCGTTCAAAGGAGCGAAAGAAGCCATCACCCATTGGACGGTGGAAGACGCTGATGATGAAGTTTCACTGATTCACATCACCATTGAAACGGGAAGGCGACACCAGATCCGTATGGCGATGAAGGCCCTTGATTGCCCGGTCGTGGGCGATGAACTCCACGGTGCTGAAACAAACCCATTGAGCCGAATTGCATTGCATGCTTCAGCCCTTGAATTCCTCCATCCAGACAACGATGACCCGGTTCGGTTCGAAGCGCGGGTCCCGTTTATGGCTAGGTAAACCCCAATTATCCCATACATGCATTCTTGAACCGTTGGCGCGCCCCACGAGGTGATACCATGAGCGGCGAAGCGGGTGACCATGGTTGGATTGAAGTCCGAGGGGCGCGAACCCACAACCTTCAGGACATCACCGTCAAGCTCCCAAGGGGCCAATTTGTTGTCATATCTGGCGTGTCCGGTTCTGGTAAATCCAGCCTTGCTTTTGACACGCTTTACGCCGAAGGCCAGCGAAGGTATGTCGAGAGCCTCTCTTCATACGCTCGTCAGTTTATCGGACAGATGAAAAAGGCCGACTGCGATGGAATCGAAGGCCTGTCACCTGCAATTTCAATCGACCAGAAACAAGGCTCACACAATCCAAGGTCTACCGTCGCCACCGTCACCGAGATTCAAGATTACCTCCGGTTGTTATGGGCACGGATTGGGATCCCGCACTGCCCTACATGTGGGCGAGAGGTGGCAAGGCGCACCGTTCAGGAAATTGTCGATGATGTTTTGTGGCACATGGAAGGGCATGCGATTGCCATATGGGCGCCGGCAGTTCGTGCACGAAAAGGCACACACGTCGATTTATTCCGCCAACTTGTCGAGCAAGGGTTCCTCAACGGAAAGGTCAACGGGCACGAGGTCGAATTTGAATCGCCGCCGGAACTCGACAAGAATTTCCGACACGATATCGATGTTCGAATCGACCGACTCCGCTGCACAAGAGATCGTCGTCAGCGCTTGACTGAAGCCGTCGAAAGCTCACTCCGACTCGGCGGTGGCGCTACTGCAATCGAAAGCCTCGAAGGGCCGGCAGAAGATGCTGAACTTTCAGAAGGCACCAAAGCAAGAATCACCCAGGTCGGTGAAACGATTGCTTGGTCCGAAGACTTCGCCTGTCCAGAACACGGTGCCTTCATGCCAGAACTTTCTCCCCGGGTCTTTTCGTTCAACTCACCACTCGGTGCTTGCGGCTCGTGCCAAGGCCTTGGCGTCCAACGTCAGTTCAACATCGACCTCATCATCGATGGCACCCTCACCATCAGCAATGGGTGCGTACGACCTTGGCGCCAATCAATGTCACCATCGTGGTACAGAAGGCTCATGGAACAGGTTTGTGAACATTATAAAATTCCCAAAAACACACCGTTTGAGATGCTGGATGACGATGATCGAGACATTCTCCTCAATGGCTCAGGCTCAACTGTGATTAACTTCCACTTTGAATCTGATAACGGCTCAGTCTACAAAATGAATCGACCTTGGGAGGGCATCATAGCTCGTCTTCAACGAACGTACACTGAAACGACTTCAGAACGAACTCGAAGCCGCCTCATTGCCTGTATGACCGATCTTGATTGCAGCGAATGCAATGGGGAGAAATTGAATGCCGCGGCACGGTATGTGTCGGTTGGTGGAATCCGTCTTCCTGAAGTCAGTCATTGTTCAGTCCACGACGCCCTTGCTGTGGTCCGGGCCTGGTGGCCAGATGGCCCGGGGGCCCCCGAATACTTCGCCGATTCATTGGAACCGCTCAACGAGCGCAGCATCTTCATCGGCAAGGAAATCCTCAAAGAAATTGAAAACCGCCTTGGCTTCCTTGACAGCGTCGGCCTCGATTACCTCACCCTTGATCGAAAAGCAAACACCCTCTCCGGTGGCGAAAGTCAACGCATCCGCCTTGCCACCCAAATCGGCAGTCGACTGACAGGCGTGATGTATGTTCTTGACGAACCCTCTATTGGGCTCCATCAACGGGACAATGAACGGCTTTTGGCAACCCTCCGGGAACTGAGCGATCTTGGCAACACACTGATCGTCGTCGAGCACGACGAGGACACCCTTCGCCAAGCAGATTGGTTGTGTGACCTCGGCCCTGGTGCTGGCCTCGAGGGCGGTCAAATCGTTGCAAACGGACCACCAGATGTCGCTATGGCTGAAGAAAAATCCGTTACCGGGGCGTACCTCAGCGGTAGGCGAAGCATCCCAGTTCCAGAAAAGCGAACCAAAGCCACACGCAAACGCCTCACCGTCAAAGGCGCTTCACACAACAACCTCCAAAACATCACAGCATCGTTCCCTGTTGGCTGCATGACGGCTGTGACTGGCGTTTCAGGTTCTGGGAAATCCTCACTCGTATCTGGCATTCTCGCACCAGCGCTCCAACGCTTCTTGCATAACGCCGATACCGTGCCTGGAAAACACCGCGAGATCAAAGGGCTTGAACACACAGACAAAGCGATCATCATCGATCAGTCACCCATAGGACGCACCCCACGTTCGAACCCAGCGACCTACACCAAAGTCTTCGATGAGATTCGCAGCCTCTTCTCAAAAACAACCCTCGCCAAAGAACGCGGTTATACCCCCGGAACTTTCAGTTTCAATGTCAAAGGTGGGCGCTGTGAATCGTGTAAAGGGGCGGGTTCAATCAAACTCGAGATGAACTTCCTCCCTGATGTTTGGATCACCTGTGATATCTGCCACGGCAAGCGCTACACAAGAGAATGTCTCGAGGTGACATGGAAAGGCAAAAACATCCACGAAATTTTGGAAATGCCGATTGGCGAAGCTGTCGAATTCTTCGGCAACCACCGTAAAATTTTCAGAACACTCGATACACTGCGAGCCGTGGGGTTGTCATACGTTCGTCTCGGTCAACCTGCAACCACACTCTCGGGCGGAGAGGCCCAACGGGTCAAACTCGCCAGCGAATTGCGCCGCCCTCCAACAAAACACACCGTCTACATTCTCGACGAGCCGACAACAGGGCTTTCATTCTCTGATGTGCAATTGCTCATCGAGGTTCTTTTGGAACTCCGAACAAAAGGTCACACCGTCATTGTCATCGAACACCACCTCGATGTGGTGAAGTCCTCGGACTGGGTTATTGATTTGGGCCCAGAGGGCGGTGAACGCGGTGGAACAATTTTGGTGGAAGGCACACCGGAAGACATTGCAGCCTGTGAAGAGAGTTTCACAGGCCAATTTTTGGCTGAAATGCTAAACTAACCGCTTCCGTATTGTTCAAGGGGCGTAGGCAATGGCAGTCAGTTCGCCCCCGTAGGGGGCGGTGAACATCATGGCCATTACTCGCGTCGAAGTCACGCCAAAACAAGGACCAGGTATGCGCGATGTCCGTGGAGATGTTGTTCGTCGCCAACTCGCCTCAGATCACTCAATTTCCGTTCCTGAAGTCAGGAGCATCGTCGGCTATTTGGTCAAATCCGAAATCGATTCAGATTCGATCGCGTCAAGGGTGAACGATTTGTTCACAGATCCAATCATCGAAGATGCCACAACAAACGCATTGATGCTTAGCAGCACCACTCATTTCACAACAACTCCTGACGCCATCGTCACGGTTGGGTTCAAGGCTGGCGTGACCGATAACCCAGGGTCGGCAGCTCTCGACGGTTTCCGCACCATTTTCCCACAAGCAAGTGATGCATCAATTTCGACATACATCACCTATGCCTTCTTTGGCCTGTCCGAAGAAGTGGATGTTACATGGCTTGCCAACACCCTTCACAACAACCTCATTGAACGAGCGTTGGTTGCTGATGCAGCAGCGTGTGCGGCAGGACAATGGCCAGAAATCGAGTACACTGAGAAACCACCTCAGACATTCGAAGCACCGGCTCATGTCGATATGGAAAGATCCGATGAAGCACTGATTGAACTTTCAGAAACAGGCCTCCTCGCCCTCAATCTAGAGGAAATGCAAACCATTCAACGACACTACCGGGATGAAACGGTCCGCCAGGCAAGAACGGAAGCAGGCATCGTTGCAGACGCCCCAACAGATGTTGAGTTAGAGTGCCTTGCTCAGACATGGAGCGAACATTGTAAGCACAAGATCTTCGCCTCAAAAATCCACCACATCGACACTGAGACTGGCGAGGAAGCCACCATTGATTCAATCTTCAAGACGCACATCATGAAGCCAACACACGACATGCAGAAAGAAGTCGATTGGCTCCTCTCGGTGTTCCACGATAATTCAGGTGTCATCGCCTGGGACGATGAGTGGAGCGTGTGCATGAAGGCTGAAACTCACAATTCACCATCTGCCCTCGATCCTTACGGCGGCGCTATGACTGGCATTGTCGGTGTGAACCGCGACATTCTCGGAACCGGATTGGGCGCTCGCCCAATAGCCAACACCGATGTGTTCTGCTTTGGACCACCAAACTGGGAAGGCAACCTTCCGGACAACCTCTTCCACCCATCACGTGTGTTCCGTGGTGTTCACGCAGGGGTTCGAGTCGGTGGGAATGAATCAGGAATTCCAACAGTCAATGGAGCCATCGTTTTCGATGACCGTTACATCGGCAAGCCACTGGTGTACTGTGGCACCGTCGGAATCATGCCACGCCGTCTTCCAGACGGCCGAGAAAGCCACATCAAAACACCCGTAGCAGGCGACATCGTCTACATGGTCGGGGGCCGAGTTGGCTACGACGGTATTCACGGTGCGACTTTCTCGTCACTTGAACTCACAGAAGAATCTCCTTCAAGCGCCGTTCAGATTGGCGACCCAATCACTCAGAAAAAAATGATTGACATGGTCCTCGAAGCACGCGATTTGGGACTGATCACCTGCATCACCGATAACGGGGCCGGCGGCTTGTCTTCCTCCATTGGCGAGATGGCAGAATACACCAATGGATGTGAAATCGACCTGGCGAAGGTACCACTCAAGCAAGCAGGTCTTTCCGCTTGGGAAATTTTGGTTTCAGAAAGCCAAGAACGCATGACGATCGCCGTTAAAGCAGAAGATTGCGCTGCGTTCGATGCGCTTGCCGCATTGCACGAAGTCGAAGCGACTGCCGTTGCAACCTTCACCGACAGCGGCGTCTTTCACGTCAAATACGACGCAACAACCGTTGCCTACCTTCCGATTGACTTCCTTCACGACGGCGTGCCCCAGTTGCAACTTGAATCAGAATGGACGGCACCAATCGTGGAACCATTCATTCCACCAACCGACGCCGATCACGCTGATCTTTTGTTGAAAATGCTTGCCCGACCAAACATCGCAAGCAAGGAAACGTGGGTTCGTCAATACGATCACGAAGTCATCGCCCAGACCGCAATCAAACCATTCGTCGGCGTGAAGCGCGACGGACCAGGTGACGCAGGCCTGATTGCTCCAATTCATGGCAATCCGCACGGCCTTGTTATTTCGTGTGGCATTGCTCCTCGGTATTCTGATCTCGATGCAGGTGCAATGGCGGCCGCTTCAATCGACGAAGCTGTGCGAAATGCAGTGTGCGCAGGTGTTGACGTCGACAAGATTGCAGGCTTAGACAACTTCTGTTGGCCGGATTCAATTGAGTCAGTCAAAACCCCCGATGGTCGCTTCAAACTTGCACAACTCGTCCGTGCCAACCGTGAACTTGAGCGCGTCTGTCGAGCGTACCGTTTGCCTTGCGTTAGTGGAAAGGATTCGATGAAGAACGACTACGGTACGGGAGAAAAGAAGATTTCAATTCCACCAACGCTGTTGTTTTCGCTCTTTGGCGACCAACCTGATGTCAGGTACACAGCAACGAGTGATTTCAAGAATGCTGGCGACAAAGTGTACCTCGTTGGCCGGTCCCATAACGAATTGGGGGCCTCTGAGATTGCATTTATGATGAAAGAATCAGGTCATGCTACCGGGATCGGCGGCACACCACCTCAACTTCCAAACCCTGAACAGAACCTCAACACCTACCGGGCGCTCTCCACGGCGATTCAGTCTGGCCTCATTCAAACAGCCCACGACTGCTCTGAAGGCGGCGTTGGTGTAGCGGTTGCAGAGATGTGCATTGGCGGCCGAATCGGTGCAACAATCGATCTTGACGGAACGGGGGATGAACATCTCTGGGCCCGCATGTGGGGTGAATCGCTTGGACGGTTCATCGTAGCAGTCGCTCCTGAAAAGGAACAAGAATTCACAACTTGGATGGCAGGCCATCCAATAACGGTGCTCGGCGAAGTCGTTGAGGAGCCTACACTCACCATCACCGATGGTTATTCAGAAATCGCCTCAACAAATGTGGAAGCGATGGTCACTTCGTGGCAATCAACACTCGACATGACTGGAGGTGTTGAATGATGTCAGCACCGAGAGTCGCCGTGTTGTTCGGTTTTGGAATCAACTGCGATCATGAAACTGCAGCCGTGTTCAACCTCGTCGGCGGCGCTGCAGAACGCGTCCATGTGAACCACTTTATCTCCGGCCAACGTTCCCTTGAGGATTTCCAAATTCTTGCGGTTCCCGGGGGGTTCTCATTCGGTGACCACCTCGGCAGCGGTCGGTTGATGGGTAACAGAATGCGGTTTGCCCTTCGTGAACAACTCCATGCCTTCGTCGCAGCTGGAAAGCCAATTATTGGTATCTGTAATGGATTCCAAGTGCTTGTTAAAACCGGACTTCTTCCTGGGCCGAACGCACCATTGCCTGACTTTGTGCAACGAGCGAGCCTTACGCTCAATGACTCGGGGCGTTATGAAGACCGCTGGGTTACTTTGGAATTCGATCAGGAAAGTCCGTGCATTTGGACAAAGGGAATGACTCGAATGGATTGTCCAGTTCGTCACGGAGAAGGCAAATTCGTTATGCCTTCAACAACTGATTTCGATGCTCTTGATGCTGGCCACCAACTCACCGTTCGATACGTCGATCCATCGACGCCCGTTGGTGCTGGTATTACCGACGACCCCCTTCCGTTCCCACTGTCACCAAATGGTAGCATGCGAAACATTGCTGGTGTGTGCGATTCAACAGGCCTCGTTTTTGGCCTCATGCCCCACCCTGAGGCAGTGTATGCGAAGTGGCTCCATCCAGATCACACCCGCAACACAGCGCCTGGCCCAGAATCAAGCGATGCGCTTGGTGAGTGGGAAGGTGAAGGTCTTCAGATGTTCAGAAACGCAGTGAACTACGCAAAAGAAAACCTCTGAGGATTGAATGTGACGAAACGAATCGAACATATTGATTCGATTCGAGCGATTGCAGTGTTGCTCATGGTGATGGTTCACGCCGCCGCAACATGGGGCCCCCCCTCAACAACTCAGCCTTCTGGACTCGTTTACGTCGTTTCTGGTTTAGGCGGTCTTGCGGCTCCACTCTTCGTGACGGTGTTCGGTTGGGGGTGCGTTCAAGGAAATTCTACGCATCGCCAACGGATGGTAAGGGCTGCGTTTTTCATTGTGGCTCAAGGCGCCATCAACGCTTCATCACCCCATTTGTTTGAGTTGTGGACGCCTGGCGTGCTGACATTGTTCGCCCTGCTTACACTTACTCAGCCTCTGTGGTTGAAGGCGCTTCAGTCTGAACAGATCCCGGTTTTCCACCTTACGGCGTTGGCCTTTTTCAGCGTCATTTTCCTTGCGTCTGAATTTCAGGGTCAAAGCGCATGGACAAGTCGGATTGAAACAGCGAGCGTTCAACAATGGTTTGAGCATGCCCTTTTGACAGGCACATACCCACTTTTCCCATGGTTGATTTACGCCATGTTTGGGGCATGGATTGCGTTCAGCGACGGTAAGCCGGGCATGTTCCCAGCCAACAAAGAATCATTCTCGATGCTGATAGGGGCCTTTATTTGCACCGTTTTCACATTGGGTTTTGCAATGTTCAATGGGTTGCAGTGGGCAGCTCCAACGGGTGATGCGTTGCTAACATTTTTCCCAGCGAACGTACCCTTTTTGGTTGCTTCAATGCTCGGGGTGTCCCTCATTTGGCTTCTTCTTGAACGTGTTCCGCTTCCCCAACTTACCTTGTTGGGTCAGCGCTCATTGACGATCTACCTGGCTCACTTCATTCCAATCGGGTTGTTTTATTCACTCGATGAAACACATGGGTTCAGCCTTGCAGTGTCCATGGCGTTTGTCATTGCCTACACGGTAGTGTGGTGGCCGGTCGCCCATGCGTGGGACCGATTGGCCCCACGCATGAACGTCGAACAGCTCTTTCGAGCGATGTCAAAGGATTGACTTCACTCAGCAGCAGCAAGTGCTTCGGTTGCTTTCTTAGCACCCATCCATGCAACAACACCGAAGCCGATCTTGTTGATGATGTCTGCAATGTTGTAGAACACAGCAAGGAGTTCTTGGTTTCCTTCTCCCAACCCGAGATCTGCTGAAGGACTGAAGAGGTAGCCAATAGGGTAGATGACCCATCCAACGACGATGAACCAGCGGAGTGCGTTTGCGCTCCACATGAGTTCAGGTGCGATTTTGCTGTTGTCGACACCCTTTCCAGAGGACCAGGGAGTTCCTGTAGCGACGACAATCATTGCCCAGCCAACGCCACCGAGAATGAGGCCTGCCCATCCGCCAGCTGCGCCACCAAGGGCGCCAGATTCACCAAGGTATCCAAATCCAATCATGATGAGTGCTCCGGTAAAACAAACACCGGTGAAGCCCATTCCGAGGAATTTTGAGTCAGTAATGGCTTCCTTGCCAACAAGGGATGGGAATTTGAGGGCCATCAATGGAACGGTGATGATCCAATCCATGTATCGGTATTCAATAGAGACGGTACCGTAGTCTGCGTAAACGCCACGCATGTAATAGTAGTGGAATGCAGCAATACCAACAATCAATGCCGATATGGTCATTGTGGTTCGGTATTGTGGTGCAACATTGCTTCGCTCACTCATGAAGAAGACGAAAGCCGCACCCATTGCAATGTACCCCACGAAAAAGAGGAAGAAGGTAATCAGTTCCAAGGTCGCACCTTCGGCTGTTACGAATTCAGGAAGACCATCTGCGCCAATTGGCTTGGTGTCAACCGCGCTGACCGTGGAGGCCATCGCAAGGGCAAAGGTGGCAATCAAAAGCAGGCTCGTTGTCTTAGAGAACTTATCTGTAATCATGTTTCTCAGCCAAGCCACGCCACCATTCCATTTATAATAGCCTGTAATTGTCCGTAAAAAACCCATTTTTCTTACAAAACGGTTTCCATCGGACGCAATCAATTGTTTTGTCCTGTTTGAACCGCCCACATTCTGGAATAAATTCCACCGATTTGTACGAGTTCATCATGGCTTCCATCCTCGCGTATACCGCCATTTTCAAGCACGAGGATCCTGTCCGCATTCCGAACAGTTGAGAGTCGGTGCGCAATGATGACCGCTGTTCGCCCCTGTGTGATTTTGTTAATGGAGCGCTGCAAGGCAGCCTCGGTTTCATTATCGACTGCCGAAGTAGCTTCGTCGAGGATGAGCAGTGGTGCATTTTTCAACACGGCTCGAGCGATAGCAAGCCGTTGACGTTGGCCACCAGAGAGACGATGGCCTCCTTCACCCACCAAGGTCGCCCATGATTCGGGCAGCGCCTCGACAAACTCGGTGACCTCAGCAAGTTTTGCAGATTCGTAGACCGCTTCATCCGTGGCGTTCGGATCGCCGTACCGTATGTTTTCCAGAATCGTTGTTGGAAACAGGGTGATGTGCTGATCGACAAGCGCCATCGACGAACGCAGGCGGGACAACGACCATTCAGGCAAAGGTTGTTCTGCCCAGAGAATTGAGCCGTTGGTTGGTTCTGCAAATCGGAGAAGCAAGCGAATGAGGGTTGTTTTTCCGGCACCCGTTGAACCGACAACACCAACGGTTTCACCGGCCCTCAGTTCTAAATTCAAGGCAGTGAAGACAGGTTCGCGGCCTGGGTAGGAGAAATCAACGTCTTTGAAAACAATTGGCGACGCCTCAATGATTTGGCTTTCAGGTGTGAATTCACCTTGAACCACTTCGCTGGGTGAAGTGAGCACATCAAGCACACGGGTGGAAGAAGCCATCGCTCGCTGGTAAAGATCGAATGTTTCCCCTAGGCGTGTAAGCGGCCACAACAAACGTTGCGTCATGAACACAAGAACAGAATAGGCCCCAACAGCTAGTTCATCTTCAAGGGTCATCCAGCCCCCAAGCAGGAGTGTTGCTGTGAATCCGCACAGAATCGCCATTCGAATCAGCGGCGTAAAGGCGGCAGAGAGCCGAATCGCCTGACGGTTTGATTCACGGTATACATTACTCAAAGCCTCGACTCGCTTGATTTCACGGTCTTCGGCAGTGAAGGATTGGATGGTCGACATGCCCGACAAATCGTTCTCAAGAAGCGCGTTCATCGCACCCGCTGACTTTCGAACCTCTGCATACCGAGGCTCCAAACTGCGTTGGTATCGGAATGAGCCCCATACGATAATTGGGATTGGTAAGACTGCAAACAGCGCCACTTGCCACGAAATGGCAATGAACACGGCTCCCACAACGACAACAGTGGTTGAAACTTGGAGTAAATCGTTGGCACCCTTATCGAGAAACCGTTCAAGCTGATTGATGTCATCGTTGAGAATAGCAAGGATGTCACCCTTTTGTCGTTCATCAAACCAACCCATGCCCTGTCTTTGGACGTGAGCAAATGTATCGAGGCGCAATTCATGTTGAACCGTTTGAGCAAGGTTCCTCCACAATACGCCATAGAAATATTCGAACAGCGATTCTAAGCCCCAGATGGCGAAAGTGAGCACGGAAAGAAGAATCAGCTGATGCCAAGGATCGAGGATTCCGAGCGAGGCAAGAAACGAATCTTCCCGTTCAACCACAACGTCAACGGCTAAACCAATCAACAATGGCGGGGCTAAGTCCCAAATTTTGTTCGTGATCGAACATAGCGAAGCCAGGCGAATTGTCCCCCGGTGCCCACTCATGTGACCAAGCAATCGTCGAAAGGGCCCAGATTCTGCCATGCTTTAGCCACGGCGGCGGGGTTTGAGTAGTCTATGGATTCGGGCGCAGGCGAACTGATGATGCGCAACCCCTATGCTGTGGCCGCAAAACCGGCAGGTGGGATACCCATGCGACGCAGTGAACAAACCACGCTCGAATACACTGTTAACGGTCATGGTATCACCCGCCACGTGACCCTGATCGACCCTGCAAAACAGGATCCAAACATTGCTGCGAACCGAGCCATGGTGGCAATAGAAGCGGGGTCGGCGATGATTTTCGTCGGCGGTTCCACCGATACGCCCGATGAAGTGGTCCATGCGACATGTGTGGCGATTCAAGAAGCGTTTGAACTTCGAGCATTCGCCGCAAGTCAGGACCCTGACGGCGATGAGACGATGTGGCAGATTCCAGTTGTCCTCTTTCCCGGCGGTGCGCATGCACTCTCCCCCGCTGCAGATGCAATCACCTTCATGATGCTGATGAACTCAACAGAACGACGGTTCCTTGTTGGTGAACAAATCCGCGGCGCACCTTACTTACAAAAATTCGGCGTTGAAGCACTTCCAACAGGATACGTCGTGTGCGCCCCCGGGGGGCGTGTGGGCGAAGTGGGTGCGGCAGAACTGATTCAACCAGACGACCACGATTTGGTCCATGCGTATGCGCTAACGGCTGAAATGTACGGATTCAAACTCCTTTATCTTGAGGCAGGCAGCGGGGCGTCGACCCAAGTTAATCCAGAATTAATCGAGCGAGCACGCACCGTCGAAGGCCTCACGCTCGTCATCGGCGGAGGCATTCGAACTGCAGAACAAGCCAAGCTTGCCGCAGATGCGGGAGCGGATTGGATTGTTACCGGCACACTCACAGAAGACGCCGCCGATCTCGAGGAACTGAGAACCCGCATCAGCGCAGTTGTCAACGCCATCAACTGAGACTACGCGACGGGTGCACTCTTCGGTTTGTTGCGCACCCTTCCAATCAACCGCAACGCGTAGAAAGTACCGGC
>OBPB01000071.1_pt1 | contig 25729 bp, 23 predicted proteins | sample 1534631 | NCBI WGS metagenome assembly OBPB01 (sample SAMEA3275471, study PRJEB22092) | marine metagenome | biome: Marine environment; feature: Belgian marine environment, sample taken at 3 meters depth; material: Sterile flask | collected 2014-06-24T18:06:27+00 | depth 3 m
CATCGAAACTTCATTGGGAGGGACTCCTACGCAGCACCATGGTCGAAGTGAGGTATGTCGAGGTTCAACACCTCGGTGTGGTTCCATATCAGACGGCCATGGAACAGATGAAAGAACTTCAAGCAAAGCGCATTGAGGATGAAATCCCTGATACGTTGCTGATTCTGGAACACCCTGAGATTGTCACCGTGGGCCCTCGTGCACGCAACGATGGCATCGCACCACCCGAAGGGTACGCAACACAAGCTGTCGATCGTGGCGGTGGACTCACTTGGCACGGACCAGGGCAACTCGTTGCTTATCCGATTTTCAAATGGGATCTGGAAGGAGAATCTTCAGTCGCCGCCATCATCAAACGAATCGAAGGGTGGGTTATCGAAGCCCTGCAAGCATGTGGGATCGCTTCGGCCAGGGACAGTCGAATGCAAGGTGTTTGGATTGATGGCAAGAAAATATGCAGCATAGGATTGTCGTTTTTACGTTGGACTTCACGCCATGGATTCACCATTAACATCGACACACCAACAGGGCGAGTCGAAGGAATCGCAGGGTGTGGCCTCGAACAATCCACGACGACTTGTATCAACCAACTTGGCCATTCACTCACACATGAAGCAATTCTGTCTTCGCTTCTGAATACAATGGAGTTAAGTCTTTCAAGACAGTTCATGTAGGTTTTTCTATAGAGGAATTATAATCTCAAAACCGTCCAATTTCCAAACAAGTGCCTAAAAGGAAGAACCGTAACCATCTCACATGGGCGAAATTGTCGTGGGCATATCTGGCGCTTCCGGTGCCATCTATGGAAAGCGTCTCGTGGAGATTCTCACATCCAAGGGCGTTGCTGTGCGACTCGTCGTCACGAACGCCGGCGAAATCACCCTCAAGCACGAATGCAACACAACCAAGGAAACACTCGCCAAAGAAACTGGTGCCCTGCTTGAAGACGATCGAAACATCGGCGCAAAGTCTGCCTCTGGTTCTGCTAACATCGACGCCGTGGTGCTCTGCCCATGCTCGGGAACAACCCTCGGCAAGCTCGGTGCAGGCATCGGCGACAACCTCATCACCCGCTCAGCCATCGTGGCACTGAAGGAACGCAGGAAACTCATCATCGTCCCACGTGAAGCACCCTATGCCACGGTCCATTTGGAAAACATGACGAAACTTTCTCAATGGGGTGCCATTGTAATCCCTGCATCGCCCGGGTTCTACAATCATCCAAAATCAATTGACGACATGGTTGACTTCGTTGTTGCGCGCATCCTCGACCACATCGGTCTTGACCACAGTGTTGGCAGCCGTTGGACTGGCGAAGAAATCCCCTGAACAACCGACCGCCGACTTCTTCAATGAGGGTCATCATCCTTCACGCATGGACGAAGCATCGCTGTCGGCGAAGACCGTGCCTGAACTCAAAACAATGCTCTCCGAGCGAGGCCTTGCTGTTAGTGGACGGAAGGCAGATTTAATCACTCGATTGCTGCCGTCAAAAGCATCTCTTTGGGATGATGTTGAGGCACCGGATGAAACCGTTACAATGGCCGTTGAAGAGGACGCGGTCCTTTTTGATGAGCCTGTTACCTTCAAGGCAAGAATGCAACGACAAGTGTATGGACCAATCAACATGGGTGCAGCAATTGCCATTGGCCTTGCAGTGCTGATGATTTCAGCAGTTCTTGTGGTGCAACCAGCGTGGTTGGGTTTCGAAGAGGATTATGAGTACGACCTCATAGGGTTTGATCAAAACCAAGCACTCACCTTCGCTGAAAACCTCGTGGAGCTCGGCCATCCTGAATGGGAAGGTCGCATGAGCGGTACACAGGAAGAGGCAAACGCTGCTCAATACATCATCTCTGAATTCTCGGCAATGGGCATGCAGACTCAACTCAACAGCTTCGATGTACCGATGCACAAAGTCAACAGCGAGCCAAGCCTCAGAATTTGTGTGCGTGGATTTGGCGGCAACAGTCCGTGTGAAGGATTTACCGCTTTTGGTTCGGAAATCACTGAATTCCAACACCGAGTCGATTACGTGATTCAGGGTTTCTCGGGACAATCAGAGTACTCCTTCCAGCAAAATGTGGCACTTACTGACTTAGGCAACGGCACTGATGATTCATTGTGGTCCACCGCCTCGGGAACGATTGGTTACTTGCGCAGCGGTGGCTCAAAGATTGGGAACACGGTGATGTTCTCAAAGGCAGCAGAGAACAACCTTGCAGGATTGATTCGAGTCAACAAGGACTACAACTGTGGCATGATCGAAGGGAATGACTGCGTCCCGATTTTCAAAGGCAGTGCAATCGACGATGTCACCGCTGCTAACGGGGGGACGATTCCAACTGACTTGCCCTTCATCGCCATGTCCAAAGATGCCGGAGACATCTTGGAGGCCGCCATTTTCAACGCCACAGGAACGCAAGGTGTGCTTGAAATGATCATTGACGTCACCAATGATCAAACACAAACCATCTATGTTCCATGCGGCACAATCCAAGGAGAATCAACAGAAGTTGTCATTGTTGGTGGCCACCATGACACTGTTTACCACGGACAAGGCGCTGTTGACGATACGTCAGGAACTTCCAGCGTGATGGAAATGGCACGACAGATGAGCAAGATTGTCAATGAGACAGGAACGCCCGAACGAACCATCCAATTCTGCACATGGGGTGGCGAAGAGGAAGGCCTCTACGGCAGCAAGGCCTACGTCGCTGCTAACCAAAATTACCTGAAAGAAAACTTGCGGCTCTATGTTAACCTCGACATGAACCACGTTGATGCTGATTCAAGCCGGGGGGACTCTGTTTCCCTGTTCACAAACAACAAGGACGACTACGACCACATGAAACGAATCACCAACCTCTATGAAAAGGCAAATCCTGACATGGCTGAGCGCTATGACATCAGACTCTCTCTGCTTGATGGGGACCGTGGAGACGAGGATGGCATGCCATACAACTCAGATCACGGACCCTTTGTCTACGACCTTGGCGGGAAGAACGGTCGAGCCGTCGTGTGTTATGGCAGTGGAAGTTGGGAATACCATACGTACCTCGACACCATGGACCGATTCAATGCTGAATCCCTTGGCATCTCAGTCATCATCTATGGCACCTATGTTCGCATGCTCGCATACAACGCAAATGCTTGAACAGCCATTTCAATCGACGGCTTGAAAGCGTAAGGGCCAGCCCTCAAAGCATGGTCGCGCCAAGTGCTTGGGCATCCCACATTCTCGTAGCCTCGAAATCCGAAGCGGTGCAGTTGCGTCAAAACATCACGAAACTGAAGGATTTCCAGAAAATCGCTCGAAAGAAGAGCACATGCCCCTCAAGTCAAAAGGGAGGCGACCTCGGTTGGTTCCGCAAAGGGCAGATGGTCCGTCCATTCGAAGAAGTCGTTTGGAAGAATGAACTTGCTACCGTTTCAGAACCTGTCAAAACTCAGTTTGGCTACCACCTCATATGGGTTCACGAGCGAGACGAAGCCTGAGGGATTTGATGACCGTCCGAGTTGGTTTGGAACGCTACACCGTGATGGCAAAGCACGGTTACTACGAATTTGAACACGAACAAGAGCAACCGTTTGTGTTCACCGTCTGGGCAACCCTCGTGAACGATGAAGTGGACAACGAGTTGGCCAAGACCGTCAACTATGCCGACATTCAAGTCGCAATCGACACAGTCATGCATGGCTCTGAGCGGCCAATTGCCTTGATGGAAGAGATGGCGAGTCAAGTCATTCAACAACTCACCAGCAACCAACGTGTGGCCACGATCCATGTGAGGATCGAAAAGCCAAATGCACCACTGCCGCACCCTGGCGGATTACCCGTAATCGAAGTCAAATGGAAGCGCGATTAACCGAGCCTTCAAACACCCCATGAACAAACGACCACCATGGCGGAGCAACTCCAACGGGTGTTCGTACCCTCTGCAGTTGAGGAAGGTGGCAACGCACTTTCACTTGGATGCTTCAGCTCAGAAGAGACGGCATGGGGTGTGCTCCGAAGTTTCCTCAAAAAGAGTGACAGAATGCTCCTCGTTTCTGCCAGCGTTGTCGTTTGGGACATCGATGTAATTGGAGAGCACGGCCTCACCGTGCTCGCATCGCTCGAATGCAAAGCATGCCCAGTCTGCAGCCGTCAAACCTTTTGGGTGGACCTTGAGAATTTTTCAGCCCTTTGCTATGGAGAAGCTTGTGCTGCGTGGGTCGAAGAAAGCACGCACGAGCCGGGTGTCATCGATTGCGGTTGGCCTGCAATGAGGTACCTCAAACAAACAAAATCAATCGAAGAAGCCTTCAAGGAATTGTTCGCTATTGGCGACCAAATCAAGGCCGCAGGCATCACTGGAACAGGAAACGTCGAGGCTTCAGAAGCCATGCTCGAGGAGTTCGAAGACCCTATCTGAGCAACAGAGGTCCGATGAAACTGAAGGCGAAAATGCCAAGGAAAACAAACATCCAGATCCTCATTTGGCGCTGATTCTTCTCATCTCGTATGTTTCGGTCAATGCATGCTTGATCGGAACAGACCCGTGGCTCTGCGGACAACTTGATTGGGCGAAAGCAGATTCGACAATGCTTGTGAGGTTGGATTTTCCCCGTTGTGGAGGACACAACTTTGTTGGTCATCCGCTGAAGATTGCTTTTCACTTTATTTGCGTCAACCATGTCATATCACCTAAGGTAAAATCAATGTTCCATCGAACGGTTGGCCATCAAGCGCTTTTTCGAGCAGGGATAAATCCCGGCCATCAAGCACAGCCATACGAAGATCACATGCCTTTGCCCATCCCACTGCAACGGGGTCAATGACAGCAGAGGCCCCCGGAGCAAGCGGTTCACCGATGCCCGTAATCTCTGCCAACTCATCGATGGACATTGTTGAGAAAGAGACTGCGTCCTCGTTGTGACGTGGGTCTTTGTCAAACACATGGCTCACATTGGTAGCGATGATGCAATGGCTTGCACCGGTGTCACGGGCAAGCGCAACAGCCACAGCATCCGTGGTGTGACCGGGCGTTGTTCCACCCATAATCACGAGGTGGTGAGCGTCCATTAAGGCGGCAGCGTCGCTTGTGGTTGCAGGAATGATCGGTGCCACATCGCATCCGATGTCGAGGAGAATCTGTTGAATCACTGTGGCGTTGAGACGTGTTGCAGCAATCCCGACTTCATCGAGACGTTCGGTGTCGCTAACGAGGGAACGAGCCAAGGCGATGCCTTCACGGGCAGGCAAACCTCCACCGACAACGAGCGCCAATCGACGCCCGTTTCCTTCCATGTGAACAGCGAGTTGACGCAGTCGGCCGAACCACTCGGTTCGCTGCTCTGCTTCTTCTGGGCGAAGGAGGCTTCCTCCCAAAGCAACAACATGACGAGTGGTCATCGTTCCTTCCTCACGCGCACATGTTTTGAGCATATCCCATGAACGAAGTGAGAAACCCCAACCTTCCAGTGTTCAGTAAGCCTCACCATAAGAGAGTTGAAGACCCCTCAACCACGCCCTACAATTGGAGGCCAAGCGATGTCTGACGATGCGACTCTCGCCACACGCCGCCTTCGGTTGAAGCTCGCGCTCGAAGACTTGAGGGAAATGAAGGGTTTTGGAACCGAACTGGTGACGCTCATCATTCCACCGGACCGTCACATATCCGATGCGCGCTCATTGCTTCAGAACGAGCACGGCCAGGCTGCAAACATAAAATCGAAAGGAACACGAAAGAATGTCCAGGGCGCCATTGAGTCTGCCATCTCAACCCTTTCGCGGTACAAGAACCCTGGTGAAAATGGCATTGCCATCTTCGTTGGCTCGATCATCATTGGCAACAACAAGAACAGGATGGTCAGCGTTGTCGTTGAAGAGCCACCACAACCGCTTATGTCCTTTCGATACCGATGTGACTCTGTCTTCGAATTGACGCAGCTCGAAGACATGCTGGTCGATAAGAAATCGTATGGCCTGTTTGTCATTGACCGCAGTGAAGCAGCCTTTGGCATCGCATCGGGAAAGCGCATCCATGTCCAAGAACACCTTGTATCCAACATCATGGGAAAACACCGTCAAGGTGGTCAATCGGCTCAACGGTTCGAGCGACTGATCGAAGAAGCAGCCCACAATTTCTTCAAGCGTGCCACAGAACACGCCTGCAATTATTGGCTCCCTAACCTCGAGAACATCCAGGCAATCATCATTGGTGGTCCCGGGGCCACGAAGGATTTCGTTGTGAAAAACGACTACTTCCATCACGAAGTTGGAAAGAAATTGGCCAAAACCCATTTCGATGTTGGCTATTCCAATGAGAGTGGTGTCCGTGAATTGGTCGAAAACGCTGGCGCCTTAATGGGTGAAATCGAACTTGATGCAGAGCGCCAAGTGATGAATTCATTCCTCTCGGAATTGATTAAATCCGCTCCTCGAGCCACCTATGGTGAAATGATGGTTCGAAGCGCTCTTGAGCGAGGAGCGATCGACAAATTGCTCATTTCAGAAGGCTTGAGAAAGAATACAATCACCATGCAGTGTGGCTCCTGCCAGCATGAATGGACCGCAACTGTGGGCCGAATGGAGGCGTTGCCAGCATGCCCATCATGCGAGGCTTCAGGTGACAACGCAAAGGAACTCAACAGTGTCTCCTTGATTGATGAACTTGGAAAGATGGCCGTACGAAGCAACACTGAAATCATCTATATTTCAATTGATACAGAAGAAGGCGCCCAACTCCTCCACGGGTTTGGCGGGCTTGCTGCTCTGTGCCGCTACCCAATGATGTGAGGCGATTCAATGCAGATGTTGAAAACAGTGATTGAACCTCTCATCGAGGCTGCTTTAGAAGAAGTTGGAATTAACAACAGTCACTGGAAAAGCATGCTTGCTCCATCGAGGGAACTCGAACAAGGCGATCTTTCACTCCCATGTTTCCCTTTCGCCAAACAATTGGGCCAAGCACCTCCTGCAATTGCAGAAGCAATCGCTGCCGCTATTCCAACTCACGAAGCGATTGGTGAAGTGAACGCTGTCGCCGGCTACCTCAACATCAAGGCCAGTCCGAGTTGGCTTGCCAGAACCATTCTCTCTTCACCACAAACTCACGGACATCCATTCGGAGAGTGCCAACCAACCGGACGTAAAATCCTCATCGAACACACCTCGGCAAACCCAAATGGGCCCTTCCATGTGGGCCGTGCACGAAACGCCATCCTTGGTGACTCGCTCGTCCGATTGCACAGACTCTTCGGAAACGAAGTGCGTGCAGAATACTACGTCGATGACATGGGGAAGCAAGTTGGTGTCCTCGCATGGGCACTCGCAAACCTCAGTGAGGAAGATGTTGAGGCGACCCTCGAGGACCGAGACGGGCTCAATCCGAAATGGAAAGGAAAGGCTGACCACGAGCGAGTGCGCTGGTACCAAGCTGCTCAAGTGGTTCGCCAAGAGCGACCCGACAAAGAAGCCATCGAACAGGAAATTGGCCGCATGGTCCATGCCAGTGAACATGGCGACCAAGGGGTGCTTGATGCCTTCGCTGCAGCGTACCAACCTGTCCTTGATGGCATGCTCACCACATTGGCCCGCTTGGGCATCAACTTTGACACATTCACGAAAGAATCGATGTTCGTCACAAACGGTGATGTCGGGCGATTGATGGAACTGTTCCGAACTTTCGAGATCCATGGTACGGCCGACAATGGTGCTGAGTTTTTGGACCTCGGTGCCCGGGGCTTGAAAGGGAAGACGGAGTTCTTCTTCCGCCGAGGGGACGGATCCTCACTCTACGCCACACGAGACATCGCCTACCACATGTGGAAGTGGCAACAGTGTGACGACCTCATCAATGTGCTTGGTGAAGATCACAAGCTCCAGGCCAAACAAGTCGGTATGACATTGACAGAGCTTAAACAGAAGGTGCCAGAAGTGCTCTTCTATTCGTTTATCAAACTTCCAGAGGGAAAGATGTCGACTCGAAAAGGCAACGTTGTCTTCATGGACGATCTTTTGGAAGAAGCGCAAGCACAAGCAGCAGCTGTGGTTGGTGCCCTTCGACCCGATTACGAACAACAACAAGTGGATGAAATTGCAGATGCTGCTGGTAAGTCTGCCGTTCGATTCAACATCATCAAAGTCAGTCCAGAAAAGGGCTTCACCTTCCGTTGGGAAGAGGCGCTAGCGTTTGAAGGCGGCTCGGCCCCGTTCATCATGTACTCTCACGTCAGGGCGTGCTCAATTGTGAGAAGGTGCCAATCAGAAGGTGTTGACATCAGTGCCGAACTTGCAAAGACAAACGTCGAACTTCCAGAATCGATGCCATCCGGCATGGTTGGATTATTGAGAGCCTTGGCAGTTCACAATGATGTTTTGGCGAAAGCGGTGAACGATCGTCGGCCGCATCTTTTCGCAAATCACCTGCTCCATCTATCAAATTGCTTCAATGCGTTCTATAGAGATTGCATGATTGTCATTGATGGAAAAGTCAACACGGTTAATCTTCAAGTTTCTGAAGTCGCCCGTCGCATGATGCGAACGGGCATGGAAGGCTTAGGCATCGTACCAATTGAACACATGTGAGTTCAATCTTGGTCACGTCGGTACCAACCCTCAGGCAAAGCCATTGGGTCGATTTGGCGTGCGTCCTTGATGCGACGAATGATTTCCATTCGCATTGCATCCATGCCGATGAATTCAGTCGCCGACATGGTCACTCGCCCCTTTGGATCGAGCAAGAGGGGGAGGTCAGGCGTTCCTTCTGACCCTTCATCGCGCCACCCTGCCTCTGCCTCTGAAACTTCAGCCCACATTTCCGGAAGTGGGTCCAACAGATCGGCCTTTGAAGTAACGACCATCAAATCTGTGCCTGGCAACATCGCCTGTACATCTTCCAAAAGGTGCATTTGTTCGTCAATTGAAGTGCCGCATGCCTCGCTTTCATCCATTAAGAAAAGAACAAGGGAACCAATGTGCTCCAATGCTGCAATCGCCTGCAATTCGATGGTGTTCCGCGCTGTCCTCGGCCGATCAAGCAGACCTGGTGTGTCCACCATTTGATACTGCAAACGACGATGGGTGAAGTGGCCAACGTGGATTTGCTTGGTTGTGAAAGGATAGTGATTCACTTCCATTTTTCCAGAACTCAGAGCCGAAATGAACGCAGACTTACCGACGTTCGGCGCACCACAGACAACAATGCATGGCAAAACTTGGTCAATGGTTGGCAAACGCTTCAGTGTTTCACGGGCTTGGCTGAGCCATAGGAGCGAAGGTTTCACGCGACGCATGATTGAAGAGATTCGGCCATATGCCTCCTTTCGAGCATCGTGCATCAAATCGGTGCGAGCTGTACGGATGATCTTCTTGCTGTTTTGGCCTGCGATGTTAAGCACCTGCTTAGAAGCCCATTGGAGCATTGAAAGGTGGTGACGGTAATCATCGCAACCAACACATGCGTCAATCATGGCGACGTCAAACCTCGGCGATTGGTCGAGTGAAGGCCATACATTGACCGTATCCATGAAGGTCGTTGAGATGACATCGGCTGCGGTCTGAACCATCCGGCTCATCTGCTTTCGAACTCGGAACACTCGGTCCGAGTCGTCGACTCGGTCAGCTGCTTTCCGGGCACGAGAGAACGCCTTGTCGAGCACTTCGTCCTCAAGAAGGACTGTTGGAAGCGTTCGCCATGAGACTTTCATCTTCTTCCCCTGTCTTCTGCCGGTGGCCCACCCTTCAAGAAGACATACCCCTGAATGGAGTGTTTTCAGCCGTTGATGCGAACATAGCGAGGAGCGAGGTTCAAGTAGCCTCGCCATGTACATCACTTCATGGCGAAGAAGAAGCAGAAGATTACGCTCCCAGATTGGGCGACACAGATGTGGAAAGATATGGGTTCGCCTGCACTCGACGATGTCGCTGATGTCATCAACGGCGATCTGCTCAAGCGAAGGCATGGCCTCCGACGTGATGATTTCATTGAAATCCTAATGGACGCACGGGCGCTCCTTGACGGTGAAAGCCCTTGGATTCGTGGCCGCTTGCTGGCATCAGGCAAGTCGAGCATCGAGTTGCTCGGCGAAGATGGCCAAACTCACTTCGTCGCACGTGAGATCATTGCGCGCATCGTGCTCGTAGCCCACACCCGCCCCGCATACATCGACGACAAGGACCTCCTCGCCTTTGAGCGAGCGGACATGAAGCGTCGCTCAAGCCTTCATGAGAAAGTCGAGAAGGAGAGCAAAGGCAGCGATGACTCTCACCTCTGGGGTTGATTCAATGGGCATCCCACAGGGATGGGGCATTGTCGAGCAGCGCTTGATGAGGGAATTTGAATTCAAGGATTTCATAACAGCGAAAGGCTTCGTTGACGAAATTTCAAAACTGTCAGAGAATGCAAATCATCACCCCGAGATTCATTTCGGCTGGGGCTATGTTGTGGTCGAATTGTACACGCACGATGAAGAGAAAATCACCGACAAGGACCTTACCTTGGCACATCACATTAACCAGATTATGGAAGCGTGACTCTCATGCCCAACGACCCCAAAGGACGAACCCAACCTGGCTACAGAAAGCACTTGTTCGTCTGTGGCCATGAGCGACCCGAAGGTGCTGCACGACCTTCGTGCGGGAAGCGAGGCAGCCTTGCACTCATGCAATCGATCAAACGTGCTGCAAAAGAAGCTGGATTGACCGATGTACGCGTACAGAAATCCGGTTGCTTGGACTTTTGTGAATTTGGAACGACTGCGGTCATTTACCCTGAAGGCGTATGGTACACATTGGAAGGTGAAGATGTTGTGGCAGCGATGGTTCACCACTTGCAACATGGCACAGGTGCCGAGGCCCACGAGATGAGCATGGATTGAACCGAACAATCGGGTCAGGCATTTTCGTCAAACTCAGAATCTTGCTCACGATCGGCGGCCATGCACGGGTCAGCGAGGCATTCAACTGGAGCAGATGCAGCCATTCCAGAGCCACCGGGCTTATCGGCGAGCACACCCTTTTCCACATACAGGCTTGGACCGTTGTTCATGAAGTAAACAGATCCACGGCCAGCACGGGAATCCTCAGGCTGCGAGTTGTTGCCCGTTGCACACGCATCAATGCAACCGTCAGCGAAGGCGATGTACACACGGCCTTCGAGGTCGATGGTGAGGTCGTTAAAGTCGAGCAAGTTTCTGTTTGATCCGCCTTCATCTGTTCGGCAATCACCGCTGTTCAAGCACATGCTACCGATCTGGACTGGGTCGTCAGAGAGGCGATAGGTGTGGAAGATCGGGTCTTCATCAAGTGCATTGAGGCTGTATGTCACATAGATGTCATACGACACGTTCCCCGTTGCATAGTGAGGGTTTCCGTTCCAATTGTTTCCATCGATGTCGGTGGTGTTCAGCACTTCCGCGTTTTCGCTTCCAAGGTAGGTGAAGGCGATTCGACCTGGGTCACCTGCGTCAACCTGCGGGAATGCAGTCGAGATGACCTCAACTGGACTAATCCGGGTGCTTGTTTGCTCCCAAGTTTCGCCAGAATCAGTGCTGCGTGACATATAGATGCCGAAATCTGCACCAGTCCAGACATGGTAGGCATTGGATTCACTGTCGGTTGCAACTTCTGAATTCTTACGTGGATTCGGCGTCCCTGCGTCTTCACCCATTGTGCGCTCTTCCCAGTTAAGCCCGTTATCCCTCGAGAGAATGAGGGTCGGTGTCGGGACACGGGGCGTGAGGTACACGGTGCCGTCAGGAGCGGTTGTGATGGCGCCGTGTAGGCCGCCGTTTGTGGAGGCAAGACCGACGATGTTTCCTCCAACCTCGAAAGTTGCGCCCCCGTCGAAACTTGTGAAGCAAGAGATTCCGACAAGCTTGTTGAAACAGAAATAGACAGCCGTTTCATAGGTTGGGTTGAGTTGTCCCACGAGACCATACGCGCTATCGACCCAAGGACCGGTTGCGAGTTTGATGTGATCATTCAGAGGCGTTGTGCCTGAATCGTGAGGGTTGCCCATCCATGATTCGCCGTCATTGTCCGACCAACCGATCCAAGTTGATTCAAGACCCATCATGTGGATGTTGAAAACCCGGTCTGTGACGGGGTCAACCCAGCCATATGGATCGCTTGTGAAAGGAGCCTGTGTGAAGTCTTTCGAGTCGACCCATGATTCACCTGCATCGCATGAGCGCATTGGTTTCTCCATGGCAATGAAGAACATACAACCGCTGGATGTGATTCCAATGCTTGGTTCCTTTCCAGTTTCCCCTACGTCGCTGAAGGTGAACTCCATCTCAAGCGGTGCAACATCGATTGAGGCACCCGTTCCATCGGTGACGAAAATCCGTTGGTCCATCACTGGCATCTCTTGTTCTTCTTCCTGTACTTCTTCAGCACCAAAACACCCTGATAGAGAGAGGGTGATCATAAAGAAACAGAGCATTAGAGCCTTGGCTCGCATGGTTTGGCCTAACAGGCCTCTCCATTTATGTTATCCATTGGAGGACCAGAAACAACTGAATGATTTCCGAGAAATAAAGTAACATTATGAGAGCGTACAACCTCTATAGAAGGCTAGCAACATCAAAGTTTGACAGGTCGAGTCGCACCGCATGCCTGGCACTTGAGGAGCGTGGTTCGGTCTTGCTTCACAAAGTGAGTATCTGGTGCAGAGCACTGGCTGCATTTGATGTAGGCATTAACGTAGTTTGCAATTGTCTTCTTGATTCGCTTTGGAGGAATCCGCCCCTTGAATCGAGCACGAGGCCCGTCACGGGAACCAGAAGTACCCAATTCGTTGAGAATGTATTGATAGACGTGATTGTCATCCCGATCCATCATGGAAACAACTTCGTTGAAATTCCGGAAAATCGTGTTCTGTCCCTCGATTAGAATTTGCGGAGGGGGCAACCGCCATCGTGAGCGGGATGAGATTTCCTCTGGGATGTTCTCTCGTGCTCGGTCGAGCAGGGACTCGTAGTCGAAGTCGCTCATGCGTCTAGGCCTGTGCCGCCCTATCTTGAAGCCATCGGAGGCGAACGGGCAAAGGATTCATGAGGTTGAGTCTTTAGCCCAGCATGAGAAGTATGGTGTTGAGCATCGAAGAATTAAGAGCACAGGCATATGGCATGCGCAAAGAGGGGCTAAATTCTCAACAAATTGCCGATGAACTTTCACTCTCACAGGACACGATTTCGTGGCTTTTGACGGAAGGTGGCAGCGAGGACCGCCCGACAGATGTGAGGATTGGCTGGCGAAGCATCGGCGTCCGACCTGAGCGAATCGCTGCAGTTGGCACCATCATGGCCGATGTGGCAGATGAGGAACTCGGCCTCGCAGACATCGACACGGTGGTCGGCATCTCAATCAACGGCATCACCTTCGCCCACGAGGTTGCACGCAACCTTGGTGCTGAATTCACAATTTTCAGGAACGTCGAAGGTGAAGACGGCCAAGGCGTCCTTTCCAACAAGTATGGAAAAGTGGCAGGAAAGAAAGTTGTGATCATCGACGATGTGCTTTCTTCTGGCGTTACCATGGGCAAAACCATCGAAGCGATTCGAGCCGTCGGTGGCGAAGTTGGTCTTGCTGTTGTGCTCGTGAACAAAACAACTCGTAACGAAATCAAAGATGTCCCACTCCGAGGCATCATCCGCGCTGTTCCTGTTTGAGGTGAAGATGCATGCACTGGGCAGATGTGGCGGCGAAGGCGCTGAGCCATAAAGGCGACAAGCACATTGTCTCAACGGGCATTACGCCAAGCGGTGAGTTCCATATTGGCCACCTACGAGAAATTCTGACCGGCGATATGATCGCCCGAGCCGCACGCAACGCAGGCCTTAATGTAGAATTCGTGTTCATCGTTGACACAGCAGATCCGCTGCGAAAGGTGTATGATTTTCTTGGCCCGGAATACGAACAATTCATTGGCCACCAACTCGGCTCCATTCCCGCACCTGATTCAGATGGGAACCCCAACTGGGATCGCTTCGAAAAAGAGGGATGGACCTACGGCGATCACTTCCTGAAGCCATTTCTCGAAGCATTGGAACAGATTGGCGTTCGACCGAGAATCATTGACAACCTCGAATCCTACCAATCGGGTCGATTCGATGCCTTGGCAAAGATTGCGTGCGACAGAGCTGATGAGATCAGGGAAGCCATCGAGCGAATATCGAGCCGTGAATTACCAGAAAATTGGTTCCCTTGGAGCCCTCTTGATTCCAAAGGATCGCTCGATGGCGTGACCGTCACCGGGTATGAATATCCATTTGTTCATTGGAAGGACGCACACGGTGAAACTGGCTCATCAGACATTTCCAAAGGTGAAGGAAAGTTGCCATGGCGAATTGATTGGCCAGCAAAGTGGGGATGGATTGGCGTCACCTGTGAGCCGTTCGGAAAAGACCACGGTGCAGCAGGTGGCTCGTATGCAACTGGAAGAGAAATTGTAAAAATTCTCGGCCACGAACCACCTCACCCCCTCACCTATGAATGGATCAGCCTGAAGGGTCAAGGCGCAATGTCATCCTCTTCAGGCAACACGATTGGCCCAATCGAAGCATTGGACTTGGTGCCTCCAGAGATCCTCCGGCTCTTAGTGGCGAAATCCAAACCGAACAAGGCGATTGAGTTTGATACGGGCATGAGCCTTGTCAACCTGGCTGACGAATATGAACGTCTTGCAGCGAGGGATTTCGAGGCTGAATTATTGGACGACGGATTAAGCCGCAGGCAGCGTGTGCAGGTGGAAGATGCAGCAGGTGCCATGCGGATGGCTGCTGTGGAAGAAGGAATGGCCGCTCAAGCGACCGCCGTCACCTTCCGACACCTCGCCTTGCTCGCCCAAACCAAATCGACTGATGAAGGCGTATGGGAAAGCCTCCGCAATGCTGGTGCGATTACAGAACCAACACAGGCAATGACCGACCGGCTCTTACGGATGCGAGCTTGGATTGCCTCGAAGCACTTCCCTGAAGAAATGAAAATCAGTGTCCTCTCGACTCCAAATGTTGAGGCCTTGAACGAACTCAGCCACGAAGAGAAATCAGTTCTTTCGTCTCTTGCTGTTGCCCTTGAGCAGTGTGAGTGGAATGCCACAAACATTGGAAGCGTCATACCGCAGTCTGCCAAAGATCTCGATTTGAGTCCGAAAATGGGGTACAGGGCAGCCTATGCTGCGCTCATGGGCAAGGAACGAGGGCCAAGATTGGCACCGATTTTGGCAGAGATGAAACAGAAAAAAATTGTCGATTTGCTCAAAGCTTGTGCAACCCATGTCGAATAAAGATGTCAAGTCATCGTTCGACCACGCCTCCGACTGAAAGAATGGGCCTTTGTCCGACCCCAAACAGGCTGATTTGACCATCACCATTCAAAAGAGGTGACCGTGCATAACGGAACATGGCGGGCGTTTATTGTCCAACCTGTGAATCAGGTGTTGAAGCGGCGGCTAAGTTTTGTCTCTCGTGTGGCCACGACCTCACCGGTCAAGGCCCCATCACTGCAACAGGTCATGACTTGAATCAGCTCAAGGAAGTCATTCGCCACCGCGAAGACCTTTCCATGGCTGAAAAATTCGACATGATTGCAAGGGTTGAGGAAGGTGCAAACCCGATTCTCCTCGGCATTGCAGCCCCCGCTGAAGGTGAAGACGCAGATTTGGCGAGCGCCTTTGGCACTGAACTGGATGAAACAACAACAACTGCTTACTCAAACCACGAATGGGGCCAATCCCCAGCAGCGAGCGCTGCAGTTCGGGCGGTCGTTCGTGGAACAAACGGATGGGACCTCATCCAAGCAGGGAAACTCGATCTGAGTGAAGGCCTCTTCCGTGATGCGATGGACAATGGCATGGAAGCATCAACTCACATCCACGATGTGGCGAGCGGTGAGCACGATGGTATCGACCCGGATGCAATGCGCGCCATCCCTGTGCTCAAGCCACCAAAGCGAAGTTTCTGCCCAAAATGTGGTTCAGACATTCACGCAAACACCTTGCTACAATGGCGCAAGTGGAGGGACTCTTCCGGTGCAGTTGTGTCAATGCAACTTGAGGCTTCGATGGAAACATCCCTGATCCAAGTGGCTGCTCATTATCTCAATGTCATGCAGGCCATGAAAGACGAGCGTGACGATGCAATCGCCAAAGCTGCAAAGGGTGAGCCGACAGTCATTGAGGCCAAACTCCGTGAGAAGTTGGAAAAGGAAATCCGAAAAGAACTCGAAAAGGAAATCCGCTCAGAAATGGAAGCCGAATTCAAAGGCCGATCGGCCGCAAGTGCGGGCGCAAGCAAATCGGACTCACCAAAGAAGCAGAGCCCAAGGGGTAAACCAGATTCAACGAAGAAGGCCGCTGCAAAGGCTGCTTCGGGGACAAAGAAAAAGTCTGGCGGGATGTTTGGGCCGAAGAAGGTCAAGAAAACATACGAAGGAGAGCCAGGTGGCAAAGCCGATTGGTTCTTGAGCGATGCACTTGATACAGTTTATGACCCACACGGCACAGGAAAAGCCATCAAACCTGCTACAATTCTTGCCCGCTCGAGTGACGGCAATGTCAGGGTTCGCGATGTGGTCCGAATTTATGACCTCGAAGGCGAAGCAGGCATCAGTGAATTGGCGTGGACAAGCCCGCTCACAAAATACATCATCGATGCCTACAATGCATGCTGATCTCAGTAATGGACCGTCAACCGACGAGGTTCTAATGGACCAGACATAGCAGCCTTCATTGCTGCAACTTCCATTGCAGCCCCTCGCAATGTCGTGACAAATGGAATGTTAAGTTCAACAGCAAGCCGTCGCATCATGTTTCCGTCACGCACTGCACCACCCGATACGGTTGGCACGTTGACAATGAAAGAGACCTTCCCCTCGCGCATCAAATCAAGCGCATCAGGATGCATCTTGTCTGCGATTCTATAGGCAACTGTTGCTGGAACATTGTTCGCACGGAGCACATCACACGTACCTGGCGTTGCGTAGATTGTGAAACCAAGTTCAACCAAATTTTGTGCGATCGGAACCAAGCGTTCCTTGTCGTCGTTGCGCACCGTCAAGTAGGCCCCACCTTCACGAGCAACAGGCACCTCCGTAGCAATTCGAGCCTTGAGATAGGCCACATCAGCAGACACATCCGAACCATACACTTCCCCGGTTGACTTCATTTCCGGCCCTGGAGCAGGGTCAAGGCCTCGCAGTTTGATGAATGGGAACACCGGCGCCTTCACGCAGACTTGACCGGTGGTCCGCTGAGGGATGGTTTGCTTAGCGAGTGGAATACCGATGGTCACATTGGCTGCAATCCGGGCCATTGGCAATCCTGTGGCCTTCGCAACAAATGGGACGGTTCGTGAAGAGCGTGGATTCACTTCCAGCGTGTACAATTGATCGCCTTGTATAGCAAACTGAATGTTGAAACAGCCCTTAATCTTCAATCCAAGACCGATGGCTTTGGTTTCCTCCTCGATTCTCTTGAGCATGGATTCAGGGATGTTCTGGGCCGGGATGAAACAGGTCGAGTCACCAGAGTGAATCCCTGCTTCCTCAAGGTGTTCCATGATGGCGCCGATCAAGACATCTTCACCATCAGCAGCAGCATCAACATCGATTTCTGTCGCATGGCCGAGGTACTCATCGACGAGCAATGGTTTGTCTGGTGCAAGATAGGCCTCACGTAGGTAAGCATCGAGTTGTTGTTGATTGGCAAGAATTTCCATGCCTCTTCCACCAAGCACATACGATGGACGGATGAGGACTGGGAAACCAATCTGTTCAACAGCAGCCCGAACGTCATCCGAACTGGTTCCTGTCGCACCTCGTGGCATTTGCAGATTAATCCGCTTAGCAAAGGCTTCGAACCGCTCACGATCGCTCGCTTCGTCAACAGCATCGCAAGAAGTCCCCATGATTGACAAATCAAGACCTTTCGGGGCCAGGAGTGGAAGGCGCTTGTTGAGGGGTAAAGCGAGATTGATTGCTGTCTGTCCGCCAAATTGGAGGAGGATCCCGTGTGCCTGCTCACGGAGCAAGACTTCTGAAACATACTCGAGGGTGAGTGGCTCGAAATAGAGACGGTCAGAAGTATCGAAATCGGTCGATACTGTTTCGGGATTGTTATTGATCAGTACAGCGTCTTTCCCAGCTGCGCGAATTGCCTTCACGGCGTGAACGCATCCATAATCAAACTCAATGCCTTGGCCGATCCGAATTGGACCGCTTCCGACGGTGACAAGGCGTTCCTTCGTCCGATGTTCGATGTCCGGAAGGACATCCACACCCACCTCATCATCGATTTCGTAGGTTGAGTAGTAGTAGGGCGTTTTGGCTGCAAATTCAGCAGCACATGAATCGACCATGCGGTATCGAGGGTGAAGGCCGAGGCTGTGCCTTCGCTTCATGACGGCCTCTTCATCAAAGCCAGCTTGCAGTGATTTTGGGCCAGTTGCAGGGAAACCAGCCAACGAATCTGCGATATGGGCGTCACTAAACCCGAGGCTTTTCCACGATTTCAGTTGCTCTCGAGTGAGTTCCGCAGGGGTGGCGTGCAAATCGGTGATGGCGCGCTCTGTTTGAGCGATGTTCTCGAATCTATAGAGGAACCAGCGTGTGATTCGTGTGATTTCATGGACCTTTTCAACCGACCAGCCACGACGGAATGCCTCAATCAAGGCGCCCATTCGACGATCGGTGGCAACACGGCACCATTCAACAAGGGTGCTATCGGGGAGTTGTGTCAACGCCCGCTCTGCCATGCCATCACCCTCGCTTTCATCAGCTCGTGTCAGTGGACGAGGGTGAGCACAGCCTTGTTCCAACGAAGCCCAAGCCTTGAGGAACGCTTCTTCGAAATTCCGTCCAATGGCCATCACTTCGCCAGTGGACTTCATCGAAGTCCCGAGCGTCCTGTCAGCAGTTCGGAACTTGTCAAAGGGCCAGCGAGGGATTTTCACAACGCAATAATCGAGGGTTGGCTCGAAGGCTGCGGTCGTGCCTTCTCCTGTGATCGGATTCGGAAGTTCATCGAGCGTGTAGCCAACGGCGATCTTCGCAGCCATGCGCGCAATTGGGTATCCAGTCGCCTTGCTTGCTAAAGCAGACGACCTTGACACACGTGGGTTCACTTCGATGACACGTGTCTCACCAGTGAATTGATTGAAAGCGAATTGAACGTTGCATCCTCCCTTGATGTTCAACTCACGAATCAGGCTGAGGGCCTGATCACGAAGAATTTGGTGATCTGCATCAGAAAACGACTGCAGAGGAGCAACAACGGTCGATTCACCAGTGTGAACGCCCATCGGATCGATGTTTTCCATTGTGCACACAATGGTTGCGTTATCGGCACCATCACGCATGACTTCATACTCAAGTTCCTGCCATCCGAGAATTGATTCTTCAATCAACACCTGATTGATTCTGGAATTTCGAAGTCCGAGTGTGGCGATTTCGACGAGTTGTCCGATATCCCAAGCCGTACCACCACCCAAGCCACCAAGTGTAAACGCCGGGCGAATAAGAATCGGCCAACTACCGATTTCCTCAGCAGCGGCAAGAACTGCTTCCATTGTATTGCATGCAATGGCTTCAGAGATTGGAAGCCCGATTGACTCGCACACTTCATTGAACAGTTCACGGTCTTCGGCCTTGTCAATTGCATCGAGGTCTGAACCAATCAGTTCAACGCCAATTCGTTCCAATGAGCCATCATGGGCCAGTTCACTTGCAATGTTCAGGGCTGTTTGACCGCCCATTCCGGCAAGGAGCGCACAGGGCTTTTCGATTTCCAAAATACGACGTACGGTGTCGGGAATCAGTGGCTCGATGTAGATCTTATCTGCCATTTCCGGATCGTTTTGAATCGTTGCAGGGTTTGAGTTGACGAGAATCACTTCGTAACCGTCCTCTCGTAAGGCTTGGACAGCTTGGCTTCCTGAGAAGTCAAATTCTGCAGCCTGGCCAATTTTAATCGGGCCGCTTCCAAGGACCATGATGGTCTTCAAATCGTCTCGGCGAGGCATCAAGCAGCACCTCCGAGGTGTTCGTCAACGATCGAACGGAATCGCCCAAACAGTGGAGCAGCGTCATGGGGACCCGGGCAAGCCTCGGGGTGAAATTGAACGGTGAACGAGGGGTGACCAACGAGGTCAAGCCCTTCCACAGTCCGGTCATTGGCATTAACATAGCGGACTTGTACCTCAGCGCCGTGCATGTTCTCGCCGGGAGGTGAGCAAGCCCCGGAAGGATGAGCAGCAAGCATACCAGCGTCTGGATCCGCCACAGCAAACCCGTGGTTTTGGCTTGTGATTGAGACCGAGCCTGTGACCAAGTCAACGACTGGCTGATTTGCACCACGGTGACCGTAACGCATCTTGTAGGTTTGAAGACCCGACGCAAGACCCATCAACTGGTGGCCAAGACAAATGCCCATCACTGGCATCCGATCACGAACGGCTTTTGCCAATGTTGCTCGAGCCTGCGTTGCCTTGCCCGGATGTGCAGGGTCACCTGGGCCGTTTGAGCAGAACAAGGCATCGATTTGATATTCATCACGAAGCACTGCAAAAGGTGTTTCAGGTGGGCACCAAACCACTTCGAAATGCTCGCATAAGTTGCGGAGAATGTTGTACTTAATGCCACAATCAAGAGCACCAAGGCGTGGCAGTGGACGGTCTAAATCATCGAGGGCACCCGGATTTAGAATTACAGCTTCATTGATGGAGACATCATCAACAAGGTCTTCGAGTTCAGGGGATGTGAGGTTCGCCAGTTTGGTTTTGAGAAGAGCCTCGTCTTCAACGGGGCCAAAGACACACAACACGGTCCCAAGTTCCCGAACCCTGCGGGTAATGGCCCGAGTGTCAATGTTCTCAATCCCTGGCACGCCATGGGAACGAAGCAGTTCATCCACAGTTCCAATCGAGAAACGGTGGTCTGGTTGGGACATCGCATGGCGAACAACCACGCCTCTTGGCCACACTGAGTTCGATTCGGAGGCCCCGTTGTGCACACCATAGTTTCCAATCAAAGGATAGGTGAAGGTCAAGACCTGTCCTGCGAATGAGGGATCGGTCAATGACTCTTGATACCCCATCATTCCCGTCGTAAACACCAATTCCCCCTCACCATGAGCACGGGCGCCGAAGAGGGTCCCGGTGTAACGACCGCCGTCAGCGGTCAAGAGCACCCCATCCCCACGAGCACCTTGCGGTAATTCTTCACCACTTGAGAGACGATCTGCTGCATCCAAAAAGGAAGGAGCGGCAACCACACCACGTCGGTTTTGGCCGGGACTGAATGAGCCAGAACCAACATTGACTTCCGACATCAGTTTTGGTCGAAAACGGACACCCATAATGATTGGGTTGGAAACCGGATGACCAGTTTGCTCGAAAACACTGCGTATTTCGTGCAATAACAGACACACTGCGCATGAGTAACCGTGTGCTTACTCTTCTTCACGATCTAAATCCCTTACATGCTTGCCGCTTGCCGTCGGCTGGATGATTAATCGTGCATCATCGAACGACCGTTCACTACCAGATTCACCATGCCAGGCATCCAAAAACAGAGCCAATGCAGCCACTTCTGAGTGGGGTTGATTTCCAACAGCCAGATTGTACTGACTGTACTTGTAAACATCACCAGGAACTTTCGCACCTCCGACGATCACGACCATTGGGCGATCTCGACGGATGCGAGGAATGGCTTGACGGAAGGGCTCTCCGTACATTGTGAGGTGAACGGCGACACCGGGTTCACCGTCACCTGCATCTTCTTCCACAAAGCGTCGCAACCACCCCATCGGCCCGTGAACATGGGCACAAGACATGCCTGAGCCAAATCGGTCGGCCACGGATTCAAGGTTCTCGAACATTTTTGCATCTTCATCGCCTGCGAGCAAAAATCGGTCTGCACCAAGAGCACGGCTCACGAGTGCCAGGTGCGTAGTGATGCGCGGGTCCCTGCCGAGGCGGTACCCAAGGCGCAAAACATCCAGTCGCTCTCCTGACATGAACATTCCAACCATTCATCGTTCATCAAAGCGACCCGTAGTCACTCCATGACATCGCCTTCGAAAAGTGTACCTTGTTCCGAAGCAGTGTTGTCCGTGATGATGATGCCCCTTGATTCGAGGAATTTCCTCACCCAATACAGGTGCCAAGCTTCCACGAGGAATTTAGCGCAAAATGTGACACCGATGAACAATCCAAGAAGGCGACTGGAACGCCAAAATCCGGTTTGTGTGGTAATTTCATCGCCAGTGAGACCATAGAAGAGCGGCTCCACAACAAAGAATCCACACACGATGAGCATGGCTCCTGACAGGAGGGAATTCATCAATTGCCCCTTTTCCTTGGCCGTCGAAGTGAGGCCTGAGGAAAGAAAACCGAACAGGCCAACAGAAATCGCCATTTGTAGGTAATTCAATTCAAACAAGAAGGAGGTTGCGAGTGCAGCGTCGTCGCCGCCTTCAGAGATAAGGCCCCACCAGCCCAGAATAATCGAGGCGATTAGGATGCCGCCATAGTACCCTTTTTTGTTGATCAAGTCATAAATTTCATCGCTGCTTTTCACACCGAAACGAGACATCAATCTGAACGCAAGTCGTAGGCTGTGTTCGTCCCCGGGCCCGGCTACGTAACCATCTGCTTCGGGATTTGTTGGATGAGAATCATCAACGCCCCCCTGCGACATAGGTAGACTTCACAGCCACAACTTATCAATTCTGTCACCGTCCGGGGGAACATGGAGGCAACCTTCGGACCCAATTTGAAACGCCGAAAGGAAATTTCTGATGGATTGCGTCGAATGGAAGGCTGCGGCTACCACGTCATGGGTGTGCTCAACATCACGCCAGACTCCTTCCATGAGGCAAGCCGCTTGGCAAGCACACAACAAGCGGTTCAAACCGGATTAGCAATGTGGGAGGATGGCGCCAAGTGGCTTGACATTGGGGGTGAATCAACTCGCCCTGGCGCAGAACCCGTCTTGCCAGAAGAGGAGATAGAACGCGTCGTTCCGGTGATCCGAGGGCTCAGGGAGGCAAACCCCTCCGGATTAATTTCAATCGACACAAGACGAGCGGATGTGGCCCGAGCGGCCATCGAAGCCGGGGCTGATTTGATCAATGATGTCTCAGGACTTCGCGACCCTCGCATGGTCGAACTTGTCCTCCAAGCAAAATGTGGTGTTTGCATCATGCACATGCAGGGCGAACCCGGAACCATGCAAGAAAAACCATCCTATTCGAATTGCACCAAGGAAGTAAGTGAACAATTACTTGAGACGGCTCGGGCGCTCAAATCCGCTGGCCACCCTGAGGAGTTGATTGCTCTTGATCCGGGAATTGGGTTTGGAAAAACGCTCGACCATAACATCGAGTTGTTGCAGAATCACAACCAACTTCGAGGCATTGAAGGGTTTGCATTGTTGTGGGGCGTCTCTAGAAAATCAATGATTGGTGAATTGACAGGGCGTTCGAACACAAGCGACCGCTTAGCAGGCACCCTTGCTGTCGCCGCACTTGCGCATTATGAGGGGATTGACCTGCTTCGTGTTCACGATGTCAGTGAGCACGTGGACATGCTGAATGTGCTTGATGCACTTGCCTAGTTGCCTAATCCACCGAGATAGCCAGCCGCTGCCACCCAGGCACCAGCCATGCTCCCAAGGTTTGTCAGAGCCGTGACCAGCAACACCCGCCCGGCCCGATTCGACCAGAACATGCCTAAATCGTCCATTTTCAAGAAATTCTGCAAATCTTCGGCTGTCGGCTCCCTGAGTTTCAATTGTACATAGCCAGCAAACCACCCTGCGGCAAGCGTTGGATTCAATGAGGTGATCGGAGAAGCAAGTGCGGCAGTGAGGATTGCAAGTGGGTGGCCACGAGCGATGATACAACCAAGGGCTGCAAACACTGCGTTGGCAGCCGTCCATACGGTAAACAGGGTCAACAAATCTTCAGCATCGCCTTGAGAAGCAAAGTAAGCCACCATTCCCATCACCAGAACGGGGAGAATCCAAGGTATGGCTTTCGCAAAACGTCCGCGTTTTGGCAACACTTCAAGTTCCTTGAGTTCGGCTTCTTGAGGTTGAGTGGATTCATTCAAATGGGCTTCAATGCCTTTGAGGTGGCCGGCGCCGACAACGGCGAGGATTCGTAGGTCGCTGCTTTGTTCCAGCGCAGCGATTTTCCCAGCGAGGTACGCATCACGTTCATCGATTAGAACGGCTCCGGCACCCGGTGAAAATGTCTTGAGTTCTTCCATCAGGGAGGTCAACAAGTCTTGATCTTCAAGCAATTGCGAAACTTCGGGTGCGTCCTCATCCTCGTCATCACCAAGGAGGGACCAAAGAATCTTGACCTTCTCAAAGAATTTCATCCGCTTCCAAGCCCTTCGCAATGTGGTTTGTATATCACGATCGATGAGGGCAACCTCGAGGTTTGCTTCTTCAGCAGTTTTGACAGCAGCAAGCAATTCTGCTCCTGGCTGCTCACCTTCGTCAAGACCCATTTTACGCTGCTCTGCAGCCAGCAAGGATTGGAGCATCACGAGTGGTGCTTTTCCTTCTTTGACCACCTTGAGCAGCCCTTCCTTGTCCAAGCGACGGTTGGATGTGAGAGCACTGTGACGTGAAGCGCATAACTCAACGGCGACAATGTCCGGTTGGAAGGCCTCGATTTGTGCTTTAACAGCCGCCACACTGGAACTCGAGATGTGAGCCGTACCGATGACGCGGACTCGATCTGAGCGATCAAACATAGGCGGTTCAGACATCAGCCTCATCCTCCCCGGAAAACAGCGATTGAAGTTCGGTTGTCATGGCTACAAGAGCAGCACGGCTGGCTTCGTCCACATCGGTTGGAACGTCCCCTAGCAGTGATTCAAACAAGATTTGACCACCTGCAAGCGCTTTGTGACCCCCAGCTTGGCCTTGCTTCCAATGCTCCGAAAGCATCCGCCCAAGATGGATTTCGGTGTTGGTGGTTCGCGCTGAAAGAATCACTTTGTTGCGCCGTACACCGTAGACAACCACCAAATCGACACCCTCGGTCGGCAGAAGGAAATCTGCTATTTGAGCTAAAGCATCCCGATTTGGTAGGCTTGAGAGCGGTGCAAGAACGGTGGTTTGGAATTGCTTTCGTTCTTGGAGCGCTTCAGCAAATGCTTCGAGCGTCTCAACCGAGCGAGGCGGCTCCTCTATAGAGCGCATCATATCATCGTCGACCCATGCATTCAACCACGAAAGGGCACGAATGTCGACCGGATTGAAATGTCGAGTGAATCCAAGTGTGTCCGTGCGGATCCCAAACGCAAGTGCGGTGGCGACCCGTGGCGTCATTTCGAATGCTTGCTCCATCAGGAGACTGGCCACGAGTGAGGACGTCGCCGAGAATTCTGGGTGAACCATCGAAAGATCCGCTGCAACACCTTCTGAAGCATGGTGGTCAATAACGATGTGAGGGACGCAATCTTCTGGAAGGATGTTATTAGCGCCAGGGCGGTGGAAGTCCACCGTGATGACAACCGCAGCATCACGAAGGATGTCATTCACTTCCCAGTCGAGTATCAACCGGCGTGCTGGAACATCCAAGACACGCACCATGGCTCGATTTTGCTGGTGTTCAATGAGTCCACCGTGGTAGAGATTGGGGCTCAACCCCATGGAGGCACAGAGTTCAAACATTGCTAATCCAGCACCAAGAGCATCCGGGTCAGGATTATCATGACAGAA
>OBPB01000076.1_pt1 | contig 24811 bp, 29 predicted proteins | sample 1534631 | NCBI WGS metagenome assembly OBPB01 (sample SAMEA3275471, study PRJEB22092) | marine metagenome | biome: Marine environment; feature: Belgian marine environment, sample taken at 3 meters depth; material: Sterile flask | collected 2014-06-24T18:06:27+00 | depth 3 m
TCGTATAGGTCTCGGTCAGTCTTGATTGCAAACTTGTATCGCGAAGCCCAAAAAGGAGCTCCCATAAGCGCCGGTATTTGAACACGGATACCGTTACTAAATATGGAATTCGCACAAGGAAACTGAACGTCGTTTCCAAAATTGACGGTGACAGTGCTTGACCGGTTGTATTCATCCATATAGATGATGCCAATCTCATAGCTTCGGTTACTATGAAGACTACGCTGAGGTATACCTGATACATCGTCGTCAGCAGAAACTAGAGTTCGGGTAGGAAATACTTGATATCCCATCTTAATGGGCTGGCCGTCCTCATTGACCAAGTCGTAACCCTCGACATAATTACCATAGACCAAGCGATTGCCCATCAGGGTTTGCGCCTTAGCCAGAAGTGGGACGTTGTCATACAAGCGTAGAATCTCACTCTCAGGAAGGAGCGTAAAAATCTTACTCTTGTTAAACGTAATGGTATAGTCAGAGTTGTCGGTCAAAGCCGTATCAGCTTTATCTACCTTTTCAATGACGCGGATGATATTGTCATCCATCTCCTTAAATAAGATGTCGATACCCTTCACCAAAGAGCTTCCCGTACGTACCGTTACCTCGCAGTTGTTTATGTTGTTCTCCATGCCCTCGTTGAGAAACGACTCGGGCGTAAAGTCAAATGGCTTACTGACAAAAGCGGGTCCCGTAAACTGTGATGTGGCAGAGTACTCATTGTTATCATACCGATAGCGGTACGCGAAACAAATCAACCTGTCCTCCATATAGTTATTTCGGTCGCCGTCCAAAACACTGGTGACCAAAACTGGAGATTCTACTGGCGGTCGCTTGATGACTAGAATGTCATCACCCAATACGCCGCTATCTAGATTTGAAGCCGACGGTAAAGGGTATGCCTTTGTGACATCGATACGGCGAGGGGGGTTGAAGTCGTCGGTAAAGAACAGCAGGTCATCCACTAAATCAATGCCAGTGATTAGGTGCTGAGGGTCGAAGTTGAGAGTCGTATCACTATTTGTAGCGTCTGTAGCGTCCTCGATACTCACCACATGGTACGTCAGCAGGTCGCTGCGCATATTGTATGAGACGATGAGGTCGAGCTTTCCCGTGGCCCCTTCAGTAAACGAGGGGTCGTGGACGAACCAGTACATGGTCTCGTTGGCTCCGTCGCTATACGCCCCTAGGCACGTGGCGTTGGCGCTCAAGGCGGTGCCCGTAGGTGGGTAGACCAGAGTGGTGAGCTGCGTGTTGCCCTTGGTGTTTTCTACCGCACCAATCTCTGAGTCCTCGGTGGAACCCATGCGGATATTCTGAGCATCGATATACTCTCCGTTGGGGACAAGGCGCTCGTCGACGCTCTTGTTCATGCGCCCCTTGATGAAGTTCCGTACCAGATTTGCCATTACTTAATCCACTTGTCGCGACCACGCATATTCATAAGCAAGCGTCCCGGATGGATATTGCTGACTCGAAGCTTAGCGTTGCGTAGGAGCGCGTTCTTTTTCTTCCTTGCCCGATTCACGATATACTCTTGTACGCCGAGCTTGGCGTCGAGGATAGAGTATTGGACGTAAGCGTAGACGTACTCCTCAAACATCTTATTCACGCTAATCTCAGCGTTGTCGCCGCCCTCCATGCCATCGCTGACGTACTCAAGGATACACAGCTCGTCAGCCATCTGGCTACTGAAGTTGATGACGCCGCCTTTCTTATTGATGCTGAACGTAGGGTTGGCATTGGCCGTCTCGGTATTCAATCCGTAGCGGGCCCCGATGTTGTAGTCGAAGTACCAAGCCCCATCGCAGCAGTACCCCAGCTGCCCATCGAACTGATTGTTTGAGTTGAGATAGATGCTCTGCTTAGTCCCCGTAATCCTATCGTAATCGATAGTAGAATCTTGAGGGCGAAGGATAGCCCCTTGCTCGTCAAATAGGATGCGGCAGTTGTTGTCCTGCAAATACGCGGAGCTCCAGTTCGTCTGAATATTCTCCGTCAAAGGGCGCAAAACGCCATCCTTATACAAGCTGATGCGCACCCAGTTGACATAGTCGGGAGGGAGAACGAAGCGAAGTCGGTCGCATACGCTGAGCTCAAGAATCTTAATCTCTTTCAAGGAGTCGTAATTCAACTCCTGAATAGCCCGCTTGGCATGGAACAGAATCTTATACCTCTCCTCGTTATTCACGAGCGAGTGGTTGCCGTTATACATCAACAGGAAGTTGTTGACGATATCTTCTAGAGAAACGTATTGGTAGCTACCCCAGTTCGCGTCTTCGGGTGCGTTGCCCCCGTTCTCGTAATACTGGTAGTCTGTGATGTATGCCATTACTGCTCTTTCTCTTCTGCGTTAGCGTACTGATAGACGTCGCCCTCGCGGATACTCATGCCTGCCATCTGCAAGATGCGATAAACCAATCGGGGCTCGTCATCGATGGGAAGCTCAAAGTCTTGGTAGTCGGTAGACGACTGATTGAATACAGGCTCTCCGTTAGCAAGCGTGATGTACGTCCACTTCGGGTCGAAGGGATACCGCACATACTGAGCCACCACATCGCCCGGTGCATACGTCGTTGCCGTAGGGTAAATGGTCACGACCTGCCCGGCAGTGGGGTTGTCGATGGTATACGCGGGGTACTGCGCCGACGGGGCCGTCAGGTTTGAGTTGGCCAGCAGGGTGATGCGGCTGTGCGTAACGGGCTCAGCCTCAGAGCCATTGACCAATACCTTATTCAGCAGATAGTAGTCGTCACCGGTGGTAGCGGTGCTCGGGGTCAAGAACAAGTTGTTTGCACTCTGCGTCAGGGGACCAGACACGGAGAAGATATCGATGTCTTCGTTGATGCCCTTGGTCATATTGGCATAGTCCGTACCAGACATACGCGCGTTCTCCGCGTTGATGGCTTGGTTGAGACCCGTGAAGTAGTTCTCGAAAATCTCTAGCTGCGCCTGCTTAGCAAATAAGTTGAAGTCGGAGGGAGATACGTAGCCGTAGTTGTTCTTGTTAAGAATCGACAAGACGGTTTGACGGACTGAATCAATCATTCCCTAAAGATAATCATCTCAATACTACCACGTGACCAGAACGCTCAACCCACTGATTGCTATAGATATTCCTTGCCACGAAGTGATACACGTACACGTCGTCGCGTACGTAAGCCACCTCGTAACCGCCGTCCCACCTCTCACTGAAGTCTTTCGAGACCCACACCAAATCTCCCCAACGGGAATACACCCTGATGTCTATGCTGTCCCAGCAATCGTTGGGGGACTCAATAAACCAAGTGTCATTGACACCGTCGTTGTCTGGGGTAAAAGCGTTAGGGGCGTATACGGGGCACTCGATAATCTCTAGACACTCCTGCCCCGTCTGACAGTCTACCTCGACGATTATGGTGTCCCACAAAACCACAGGAGGGAGTTCGATATATGTGGTGTCGTATATCGTAATCGGCGGGACCTGAATGTATGTGGTATCATACTGCACCAAAAGAATTGTGTCGGGAGGGAGCTCGATGTATGTGGTGTCGTACTCTACTAAGAACACCGTGTCGGGAGGGAGCTGCACAAACGTGGTGTCATACTCCACTACCACAACGGTATCTGGCGGGAGCTCGATATATACCGTATCTACTATGACCTCAGGCAACGGCTCACCGCAGTCGCCCACCACCATCCAGTTGTCCAAAAAGTTTTGGTCTTCATAAACTCCGCAGCACTCCGGGGTGATGCCACCGCCAAGAGGACCTACCTCAGCCCACCCGTCTTCGTCAGAATACATGGTCGGGCCATAGCTAATCTGCCATATTACAATCTGAATACTGTATCCCTCACTAGACCAATAGTCGATGACGTTAGAAAGCTCACAGCTCATAGAGCCGGAAAACGTGCCATCGATACAATCGTTCTGGTATGAATTGAATACAGGGAATGAAACCGTATCGCCCGTATAGTACGGGGGGTCTAGAGAATCGTCATAGAGATTCGTCCAGTTTCCCGCCAGCTCAGTAGTCGTAGAAGAAAATACCCAGCCGGGATGATTGTTGTCGCCCGAGATAGAAAACCCAGACGGGAGGTCCCACCCGATGTTCATCGCGTTACAATCCTCATCGACAGCCTGAAAGCCGAACTGAATTTCAGACACCCCATCGGGTCCGCCCGTGCCACCGCAACCATTGGTGTTGTTGAACGCCACCGTCACCAATCCCTCTACGGCGTTGAAACCAAGGAGCTCAAGGTCGCACTGGGCGTAAGAAGAAAACGGGAAGTAGAGTAGTAGGAGCCAACGCTTCATACTCTAAGGTCCAAAAAAAAAGCCACCCGAAGGTGGCCTTTTCGATTTCGTGCTACGACCAACTATGATTCAAACGTTAGTCCGTAAACGTTAGTCCGTATGAGTCTTCAATCATAACAGTACCCGTTGGCCAAGGGCTACGCGAGCATCGTTGAATAGCGTTAATCACCTTGTCTTCAAGCTCCTTACCTACCGACTTCACCTCTTCCACTGAGCTAGGGTCTCGCAACCAAGGAACTATGCTAACGCTATTGCCTTGAGCAGGGTATAATATCATATAGGCTTCGTTTTCTGAGCCGTCCTCATAATAAGAATACAGTGCCATTGCCTGTATATTTTCAATAGGATACGCATAGACGTCACCATCCTTATATACCCAAATCTCTTGGGTGCTTTGAAGAGGCTTGTCTAGAGTCATGACTGCAAGGTCATTAACCAACTCCATCTTCAGAATAGTGGCCACAGCCTTGTTGAATGAAGTCTTAACCTGCTGACCCTTAGATTGAACACGGTCTCCGACCTTATAGTTAGCCCACCAATACTTCGAAGTTTCGATATCGGAGCATTCTTGCGTAAATGCAACCGCTGCGGTAGCAATGCTAAACCGACCGAGACGAGTGCCTCCAGAGCTTTCATAGATAAACCCACCATTCAATGTGAGTTCCGTTTCACTATCTACGGACTGAATTGTTGCCCAAGAAGTAGAGTCCTCGGGGTTGAATAAAACCATGCCCGGTTGAACAGCGTCAGTGACGAAGGTGCTGTTATCGGAGGTCAGAACCCTCGTCGCAGGGTCATATTCATTCCAAGTTTTGGACCCATATGAAGCAAACATGTTGGGCTGAACGTCAGGAACGACATTCCTAAACGGAGTGGATATCGTATTCATAATGAGTCTATAGCTACATAAATGTTACGGGTAGGGAACCCAGTGGGATACGTAGGTTCAATAACCACATCCTCTGGAGAGGAGTTGATGACGTCAATAAAGTTCGCGTTAAGAAACCTCAAGTAGTTATAGTCAACACCATCGAGTTCGTCGTCGCCAGCATTAGGACCATAAAAATAAAAAGCCTTAGCGTAAATGTCCTGACTTCCTAAATTAAAACTATAAAAGTAGAGGTAGCTGCTGATGGCGCTGCTGGCGGTAGTAACCACGCCGTCGAGGTTTACCCAAATCTTGTACTCTTCCAAATAGGTGGGGCTATCGCCGTCCCTATTTACAAAGGGGCCTAAAAATTTAGTCATTGAGTGAGTGAGATTTTTGTTATGGTAAACGCTTTTGGTGCCGGCGCAACTTGCACAGGTCCAGTTACACCATTTGCATTGACACATTCACGCATCACATACGCACTTACGTCCTCTAGGGACACAACAGGCGTCGTAGCAGCATTTGTGTCAATAACCCATTTATAAGAGCTAGGGAAAGCATCTAAACGATAGTCAACTATACCTGCGATTAAGGTTATGTCTCTACCAACTCTAGACGTATTAATCAACTGCTGATATGGAGTGCCGTCAGTAGGCTCAACTCTTGCTAGAATGAATGTATCCATGACTCAAATGTACTACTCTGAAATTAAAACATCGAGCGCACGGAGGTGGTCAAGGCCCTCGTCGCTAAGTAGGTAAGATGTAGCCAAAGCCACAGGGTCTTCTCCGAACGGAACGGTAAGAAGTTTCTTCTTGTTTTCAGGGCCGTTAAACCAAATCTCGGTCTTGTTACGGCGGAAAGACAAAAGGTTGTCGTCAAAGAACTTTTGAATCTTAGACTGCAACTTCAAGTCTGGGTCGTTGACTACACGCATAAACGTATTTGGGTCTCGACGCACATAGATGAGCATATCGCGGCGCAACTCCGACGTAGTCATACGGGATGGGTCGATGCCAAGTAAGATGCGAGATACGTGCTCTAAAGCTTCGATACTCATATTCTTACACTCGACAAGGGCGTCGACCTCAAGGTTAATCTGTTCAACTTCAGCGCCAGCGTCGCGCTCTTCGTTGACCTCCTCATACTTAACCCCATTCATAGGGTGGTAATGGAGGAACTCTTGCAATACGGGGTTGCTTTTAGGCACCTGCAAAAAACCGTCTTCAAACACGATGGGCTCGACAATAGCGTTGCCGTCTTGCTCGTCTTCAAAAGGGCTCTTTTGATTGCGTGCGTAACGCAAGGGGCGGTTTTCACCACGCTTTTCATCCCAGTACAGGAGGGGTTTCCCGCTGCTTCCGCGACCGGGAATCATAAAGGCAATAGGGGTACTCTTTCGCTTTAGGCGGTATGTTTTATTCTGCATGTTATTTTAATTAAGGGGGAGATAGAGGGGAGCACTCGTTGTGCTCCCCAATATCCAATTCACAATCAGTCTTCGAACAAGAAGAAGTTATTTGCTCCCATAGTGCATACAGCACGCTCAGAGAGGTAATTGACTTCCATCGCGTCGAGGTCGCTAGTCATAGCTCCTCCGGCAGAACCTGTAATCCAAGTCTTGTACCGGCGGTCCTCAGTCTCAGAGGCGCGGTAACGGACGTGGAGGAACGGACGCTTAGCGTTCTTACCCAACACTTGGTCGTAGACCGTGGTGCTACCGGCAGGAACCATCATTCCGTTGATACCGCCAGAGGCGAGACCACCACGCATGGTTGGGTCGTTCAGGTACTTCCAGTCAGACTTGTAGAAGTCATAACCACGGCGGAAGCCCGTGAAGCCAAGGTTGAGAGCCATCTGCTCGTCGTTGTCGAACAAGCCGTAGCTCGTACCACCAGCACCGTAGCTGTTCTGAGCAGCCAACATATCGTCGATGGCAAACCCGAAGTCACGGTTGACGAAGATGACGTTCTCCTCGATAGCACCCTGCTTATCCAAGCGAGAGATGATAGAGTCGAAGTCAGCCAAAGCAGCGGGGATACCGCCAGACCAAACGTTACCACGGTCCTCAATGGTGTAAAAGATACCTTCTGTACCCTTATATCCAGCGGCAGAAGCGCCTGAACCACCGGCTGCGGTAGTAGCAGGAACAGCCTCCAACATAGAGGTCTCGAGGTAATCGTCGAAACGGAGACGAGTCTCGTGTTCGGACTTCATGTACCAGAGGTATCCGTTAGCACCGTTCTCGGTGGTTACTTCAATCCATCCAATCTGAGCCATGTCAGAACCATTGACAGCATACTTGTCCTTGAGGATGATGGGACTCGTCTCAAAGATGAGGTCGTCAGCTTCGAGGGAGCCTTGCATTCCGTTGGTTCCTTTTTCGAACTCAGAACCGTAGATAAATACAGTCACACCGGTGTCGGTTACAGCGCCACCGCCAGCACCCACATATCCACCGTTCTCGTAGAAAGCCACAGTGAACTGATTGAGAGTAAGGTCAACGTCGGTAACAATACCCTTGTTACTTCCGGTGCCATTGTTCTGGTCAAGCATCACGGTCTGACCAACGCGGATAGCGATATTATTCGCCGTGTGTCCGCCTTGGAAAGAGTTGGGTACACCCAATACGTCATTGACTTGGAACGTCGCGGTGGGAGCGGCGGCAGCAGCAGCCGTTCCACAAGAGACGTATTTTGTGTGGAGACGACCCTGCTCAGCCCACTTGATAAGGTCTGAGTTAGAAGGCATCTCTGCACCTACCATACGGAGGAATGAAGACACTGTACGGTTACCGTAACGCTCGAACTCCTTCTCGTAAGTATCAGGGAGATACTGATTGAGGAAGTCGAAGTTGGTGATGTAGTTTGTTGAGAGCGGAATCTGGTCCGAACTCGGTTGGAGATTAAACCCCGGGGTTGCTTGCACTGAGCCTGCCATGTTTTCTTGTTTTTGTTTTAGGTGGTGCGCCGACTTTTAATCTTCAAGCCTCGGCCTGAATCTTGATTGACGGCACGGATTTTTAATCCCCCCTTCGACGTGGTCTGTGGTGTCGTGCGCTCTGACATGTTGATGTTTTTTGTCTTGCGCATAACGTCGTCCACGGCCTCAGCTTTACCCTGCTCAAAAAAGAACCGGGCAAACTTCTCAGGGTTCATAGCGACAGACAAAGACTTGTGGTATCCCGCAGCATCTTTCACGAGCCCCTTATCGTCCAGATACTTGTTTAACCAAGCCTCGGGAGTCTGTTGGAGCTTCTTCAACTCTGTGCGGTCACCGGGAGTATAGACGTAGGACTTGTCGTCGAGGTTGAACTCAAAGCCCTTGAACTGTTCACTGAACACCTCGTTGGTCTTATCGTCAAACCACTCCTTCCTGCGCTTCTGCTCCTCTTGGTACGTCTTCGCCTGCTCAACGTATTGCTTATACTCCTGATACTCCTCAGAACTTTCCAGAGAGTCCACACCCCTTGACTCAAGAGGTGCTTTGTACTTCTCTTTCTCTTCCTCGAAGTGTCGCTTCGCTTTAGCAATAGCTTTCTTCTTGGCCAACTTGGCCTTTTTGATGTCGCCCTCGTCATCGAGGTCTTCATCGTATTTGTATTCCTCGAGAAGGATATCGACGTCCTCAGCATCGAGGCCGTCCTCCGTCTCAAGTAAATAGTCGCGCAACAACTTCTCCCCGTCCGACTCGTCGAGGTTTCTGTTGAGCTTGACAAAATCTTCCAAGCCACGGCCCGTCTCCTGACGGTACTTGTAATACGCGGCTACATCTTCGGGCAACTCCTGCTCGCGGGCCTCAGCCAGCTCATCCAAAGAGTTAATCTCCCGACCGTAACGCTCGCTTAAAAACGAACGCACCTCGTCCTCAGACAGGCCCGCAGGCTTGCCCTCGGTTACTACCTCCTCCTCAACAGCGGTTTCGCCATTGACTTCTGCCTCATGCTTATCGAGCAGCTCTTGCTCCACCTGTTGGGTGGACTTAGATTCTACCTCGTTGACTTCCCGGACTTTGATTTCCATTAGTGTAAAATTATATTATTTATCGCGGACTAAACTCAGCCAAGTCGAAGCCATCTAGGCTGTCCTCATTCGACTCGAAATTCATAGGCGGCAAGTTATTCTTTCGCTGGTCAATAAGCTTGCTCTGCTCAGTATTTTGTTGACTGATGCGGCTCGACTTAGCGTCCTCACGCTTGTCCTCACGCATCTGCAACTGCTGCTCCTGCATACCGTGGAGCTGCTGGTTGTAGCGGAACTCAAGGTCCATGAGCTGCGCCTTGGCCTGAGCCTCGGCTTGCATCTTCTCAATCTCGAAAGCAATCTCCGCCTGCTTGACCTGCATCTTACTCTGCGCCTCCGCCTGAATCTTTTGCATCGCCGCCTGCGCGGCCATCTGCTGCGACTGCATATTGTTCTGCGCCTGCATCTGCTGCTGCTGGAGCTGGAACTGCCGCTCCTCCTCCTGCTTAGCGATACGCTTAATCTTTAGCAGTTGGTTGGCGAGCTTAAGGTTTTTAATCTCACGGATATCGATGGCGTCCTCAAGGTCGATACCGCCCTTGCTCAAAGCCATTTGAATATTGGCCTCGAGCTGGGCACGCTCCTCCTCGTCGGGACTGACCTCAATAAAGACTCCGAAGTCGTAGATATACAACTCGCTAATCTCTCCGAGGATACTGACGTTATACTTTCCAATCTGGTTTACGAACTCGTCCTTGAAGTCGGCGTACTCAAGGATATCGCTGACGCGGTATGTGAGAGCCTCAGCCAGAGAGCGGAACATAAATAGGCTGCCGTCGAGAATGTGTCGCGTAGCCGTATTGCTATTGGCCGCAGCCAGCTTCTGCAAGCCCACCAAGCTATGGGGGTCGGGAGCACTGCCATCGCGAGCCTCGTTGAGGCCCGTAACGTCACGAATCATCTGCAAGTAGTGATTCATATTGCCAATCAGCATCTGCGTCTTAGCCGCCCCGCTGTTGCTATTGAGCTCCTGAATAGGAACCTTGCCCTGATTGTACTCTCCGTCCTGAGTATAGGAACGGCCCACAACGCTACCCGTTTGGAAGTATAGACGCAGGGCATCCTCAGGGCTGTATGCGTTGCCCGTACCAAGGTCGACCTCGTTGAGCCCGTCAGCATCGATATACACGCCGTCAGGAACGGTGCGGGAGATGACCTGCTGGAGCTTAAGGTGGGTAATCTGGATGAGGTCGGCGAAAGGAATCATACGCCGCGTAAGCGACTCGATGACACCCTTATACATGCGCGGGGCCGTAGCCACATAGTTAGGCAGGGCATGCTGAGAAGCAGACTTGGGACGGACCATATTCTCCGCCACCTCCCACTTGAGCAAGATGTTCGTACCCATCACCATGACGCCGTCGTACCATACGTCGATGGTCTTCTCGACCTTCTCGTAGTTGCCCTCCTCCATCATCTCTTCGGGAGGATTGAACTGGTCGTCCTTCTCAATCATACGCGCCCCGTCGCCGTCGAGCTTCTTCTTCTTATAGACAATCTTCTTGGTCGTCTTATAATTGAAGTACATCAGGGTAGCCGTATCACGGTAGAACATATCGTTCTCGTAGTACTGGGCCACGTTATAGTAGTCGTACCAGCTTTGGCTGTACTTACTAATCTCCTCCAAGTCCTCATTGGTGAGGGTGGGGTCAATCTTCATAAGCTCCGTGATAGGGAGCGTCTTAATCTCTCCCCAGTAAAAGCAGTCCTTGAAGTACGGGTCCTCGGTATAGCTGTATACCACATTGGCCGGGTCGACATAAGATACCTGAACGCCAGCGCCGGGCAAGAACTCATGCTTAGCTACACTAACGCCCAACACAGTCAGGTCGTAGTCCATGCGCTTACGCAAGTCGGTATAGTGGTTCTCTTCGAGGATGGTATTGATGGCCTCCTCCTCAGCAATCTCAATGGCAGGCTTGTAGTTGAGCTGCATATACACCTGCAACTCCTCATCGGTAGTAGGCAGGTCGTCCGGGTTCATAGTGAACGGGTCGACACCAGTCTTCTGCTGGATGATATCGAGGACGGGCTTAGCCACCATCTGCCCCTCAATCATATCCTGATACTTACTGCGCTTAGCTTGCGAAAGGGCGTCTTGAGCGTAAGCCTTGACCTTGAAGATGCGCTCGGACATACCGTTGACGACGATGTCTACGAACTTCGGAAGGATAGGAACGGGAGTCCAGTCTAGATTCAAATACGAAAGGTCGCCGTCGATAGCCAGCTCGTTCTTGTACTTGGCGATGCTCTGCTCACCACGAGCATAGAGACGCAAGCGGTTGTACTCACCCCACTGATTGTAGAAGCGGCACTGGTTGCTGTCTTTTCTAAACCACTCGTATTGAATAGCTTGACCCACCATCAAGCCATACTCCTCGGTGGCCTTTTCCGCATCAGAAACAAACTGACTAGGGAAACCAGCGGTAGAGATGTTTATCTTGACGTCTTTCATTTACTCCAGTCGTTCACTTCGAGAACCTCGATTGTTGTACCTCGGCAAGTTAATGCTTATTGAACTCTTCTGTGACTGAGGCGTATAGAGGTGTTTTTGATTGGCCATCACCGCCAAACCACTGCTGATAGTAGCGTCGAAAGCAGTACGGTTGCTGATGTCAAAGCGGGCCCAATCTTCTAGAGTTCTAACAAAAGCCATAGTACCCATCTCCCCCACATCACGCATGCTTCCATCCATATCTATGCCCACATGCTTTTCGATAAAGCTTTCGATGGCGGCGGCATGGGCTTGCTTAACGTCTTCAGAACTGTTGGGGATACCGCCGAGCTCGCGCTCCGTCTTACTCAGTTTATTGAAGTGCTTGTCGGGCCTATTCATACAGAACCCCCGGTACCCACGGTTCTTAAAGTGGTACAGTAGCCTAGGCTTGTTGTTCTCGATAAGGATGGGCATACCATAGAAGACACACGCCATGAGCACCTCCTCAAAAAATATCTCTGCCGTCTGCGGGCGAGCTACATACTCTAAGAAAAACTCATTGGTGGGGGCATCGTCCATATGGAACTTGGTCATTCCATGAAGAGCACCGTTAGAACCACCACCACCCACAGTACCGCTAATGTCGTAGGAGTCACATCCAAAAGACCCGAGGTGCTCATTGCCGGGATATTTAACGCCACGCTTGTCAACCCACCTATTTTGCTGTCCCTTATTTGGGGTCCAAGAAATATTGAACCTACCCCTCCTATCAGGAGTAAAGATGACCCGACTATCGCGGATGCCATTCTCCCAACTGAAAGACCCGCGAGTGAGATAGTGTTCCTTAACAAGGCTGTCGGCATAGTCTATCTGCTGGTAGATTTTAGTGAGGTTGAATAGGCTCTGCTTGCTTTCGTCGCGGAAGGCATGAGACTCCGTACGTGGAAACTGACGGTAGAACTCGTTGAGCGCATCGGGGTCGCTCTTCATACTCTCTACCTCAGCCTCCCAGTAGTCGATAGCGCCAGACTTAATCTTCATCCCGTCAACGCCGTTGATGGGCTTCTCCGGGGCGTGGAAGACGGGGTGGCCATACTGGTCTATGAAGCCTTCCATATTGTACTCCATAGGGATGAACAGAGAATACATCCCGCTCTTGGTCTGACCATTGGCATTGCGTGTGCGGGGGTCGGAATCTTCGTACAGCTTCTTGAAGTTGGAGCCACCCTTAGCCAAGGCGTTTGACGTAGAACCCATCAGGCACTTGCCGATAATCTTACTTCCCAATCGCAAGCACGTCTTGGTTACCCTCCAGTTGTTGAGGATATTGTTGGGCTTGACCCACTTACCACTCTCGTCATGGACCAGTAGGATTAGCTTCTCTCCGTCGTAGGAGTTGTCGTCAGTATTTTTCCAGTCGATAGTGGTGTCCAGTCCGAAAATCTCTTCGTCCTCCACATCGTACATATTCTTCTTTGTAATCTTCGAAGCAGGGATACGAAACGCCAGTTCCGTTTTCGGCTTATCCATGCCGTCCTGTATAGGCTTGAAGAAAAACGGAAGTCGGTTGGCAATGGGCACCACCTTATCCGTAAACATCTTCTTCGCATCCGAGCCTGTCTTTGAGAGTATTCCTACGCGTGAGTCCTTAGCCAACGTACCGGTATTGACACACTCCGAAGACCCCATGAAGGAGAATCCAGAACGACGAATCTTGAGGTACATCATACCAAAACATCGCATGTCAGCCTTGCACGCCTCCCAGAAGATAAAGAATATCCTATTGGCCTCACGGAAGTCAGGGTACCCCACGTCGATACTCGTCCACTGCAAATACATATAGTGGGCGCCAGTGACATAAGTCGGAACGCCGTTATTCATAAACCAGTGGCCTTCCTCGCGGCAGTCAAATTCTTTCTCGATATACTCTACCCAGTTGTCTTTAAACGCCTTGGGCATATCGTTCCACTGGAAGATGCTCTGTATGCGGGTTAGCGATTTAGGCAGCTCCTCGCGCACCCACCTGTTTTTTCCGGTCTCTAAATCTTTTGGCTCTGGAGGAAGGGCTATATCCAACCCGTTGATGTTGATGATGTCCCCAATCTGCCCCGACTTGGAGATGACCACCATATCGTATTTCTCGTTATAGCCATAGTGCCACGTCTTCGCGCGGTTCTTATTGGCTTTAACGGCCTTTGTTACCCTACCCTCTGCGGGGCGGTACAGCTTATCTTGAACGTCGCTCTGCAAAACCCACCTTGCTTTCCGTCTTGGTAGTTCCTGCCGCCATCTCCAACTCCTCTTCTTCGGAGTCTATGCGATTCAAAATCTCTAGCGCGTCGAAGATGGCCAGCTTCTTGGTGGCCGCCGCATTCTTCAACCTATCCGCTGCAAGGTCGTCGTCCTCTCCGGGCTTTAAGATATCCTCCTGAGCCACCTTAATAAGTTGCTCAACAGCTATCCGCCCCGCAGCGATGATGCGCTCCTTTAGTCGTTTTGAATCTTGCATGTCACTTGATGGTCGAACATCCGATATAGCTTTTCCCCGTCTACAATGAACTCATACTCACTCTCAGGACGGAACGTCACCGTATCACCAGACTCGATTCCTTGGCCCTTAAGATAATCATTAGGATATCTCATTATACCCATCAGCGGCTCCTCTGTTAAAGGCTTGAAGATGATAGATTCTTTGGGGGGTATAGGCTCCACAAAGCAGTACCTATCGTGAGGCTCCCAGTCGCCATCGCTACGCCACATATAGAACTGGTCGTAATCGACTAAAAACAAGTCGTCACGTAAGAAGCTGCGACCGCTCTGCTGGCGGCCCTTCATATCGTTGTAGTACTTGAATACGTTGTGGTGAACGAGGAGGGTATCGCCCACACCAATAGGACCGTCATAACCCAAGGGTAGAGCCACGACCACGCCTTCCCGGTTCGAGAAGCGGTGGTCTTCCTCGCTCGTATTTACGATGAGGTCTCCCTTGGTATTGTTGTATCTCTGTCCCTGTACGATAAACTGATTGACCGCTCTCAAAAGTTGATGTTGTATTCTATTGAAATAGGCATAGGCGCCGTGAACTCCTTCCATAGGATGACCACGTTGTCTTGCTCAATGTAGATGAGGACACCCCCCGTCTCATCGTTGTATTTAATTAAATGCACGTGGTGGGTATTGCCGAGAACGGCCTGACCCACCACGTAACACATCGAGTCCTTATAGTTCGGACCGATACAAACCTTACGAATATCTCGCATTAGAATTCTACAATGCGATACTCTACGTTAAGCTGAATGTCTCCATCCCCAGTACTTGAGGGAATAGATGACGGGGCAAATAAAACAGGTGAGTTTGCGTCTAACGCCCCACTGACAGTTAACGACATGGCCCTAATCTGAGATGCTGGAAGTAATAGGTAATTCTCATCCAGCTCAAATTGAGGAGCACTTGAATTGCTATACAATTTCAAAGGAGCTGCAAAAGTATAGGTCGATGTCCCGTAGTTATACTTCGCCGCCGCCGAAATTACCTGAATGTACTTTCCTGCTCCGGGTGCCCCCACTACAGTAACTGGGGTAGCGGCATTCAATGAAGCAGAACTAACGGTAACCTTAGCAACTCGGGTAGTAACATCGCTCCACACCACTCCGCCAGCCCCACCATTAAGCGTCGGGTCGGATACTAGCACTTGACCCAAAGTGCCTGAAGAGCCATTCCCGTCCACCAAGTCCTCACTAACAGTGAGGTCTAATACGCTAATAGAAGAAGAAGAAAGAGTTCCAATGACTCCAGTGGGAGCAATAACACCACCTCCCGTAAGAGTGATGCTGCCTGAATTCGCTACACCCCCGTTGTTAAGTACATACTGAAGGTCGATGGTTGGGCCATTAGACGCATCTATGATGCGACCCTGAGCATCTACGTCGATGGTCGGGTTCGTATAGGTATCTGCGGTTACCGCTGTGTCCGCAAGGTTTATGGTACCCGTGGTAGTAATCGGTCCACCGTCAAGGCCCGTGCCTGTGTCTACCTGCGTAACACTACCTCCGCCGCCGCTGCCCGTGGTGGAGATGATGATATTCTGAGGGTCGGTGGGGTCAGTAACAACGCTCGCTCCGGTGCCGGCGCTAAGCGTAACATTGCCGTCAATACCGTTCACAGACTCTACCGGGGTATTGGTAGATGCCGAGACAACCCTTCCGTACTGGTCGACAGTAACGTTGGCATAAGTATACGCGGCTTGAACACCAGAAACAGTGTCTAGCGTAACACCTACATTACCTGTATTAGGGCTCGTACTAATAGGCCCCAGCCCGTTTACGGAGTTGACGACATTGCCGTTAGCCGGGTTCAGAGTGAAGTCGGCGATATCTTGAACCGTAAAGTTCTTGGTGCTGTCGTCAGTGGCCTCAGTACCAATCACCTTGTCCCCGCCAGATAGCGGGGTCGTAGCGTTATTGTACGTTTTAATCTTAGCCATCTTACTTCTTTCTCCGGTCGCCAGTAATAGCAGTAATAAGGATATCGAGATAGCCAAATACAGCATTGTCAGATTCTGAAGGCGTGAGATTCACGATAACTTTCAAAAGCGCCATAACACCAATCGTCAAGGCAATCCAGTTTTCTACGATAAAATCAATCATAGAACCAAGGTACGCAATTCAGTACAACCAGATGAGGTTGCCGGATTTACTCGGGTCGCAGTCGCAATGCACAAAATTCTGCCCGATGCCAATGCGATTGAAGCCGGCCTCGATGAGGCCCTTGACAATCAGAAACCTGCGGTTGGAACTATCCGCACGCACGTCACTGGCCCAGCCCGTTAGATGGCTGCTTCCCGGTACTCCCCCCACCTCAGCATTATGCTCAGGCGTCCGAAATCCCGAGTTGATAACATAGGGTACACCACTGAGCTCACGAGCCAAATCCAGCTTCTCCAAAAAGATGTCCTGCATCTCATGGCCGGAGCCGGGCTGGTCGGGGGAGTCGAACTCGGAGTAGGTGAAGTATTTCATTTGATGCCTTGCTGTGCGAGGAGGAGCTTGAGCTCGTCGACAGAAACGACAAGCTTCTCCAACATACTCATGACCTGTAGCTCCTGCTTCTCCAGCATAGCGATGCGCCCTTTCAGCTTTCCGATTTCAGTTTGTAGCTTAAAGTATACTCCAATAAGCGCCCCCGCGAGGGTAAGGATTTCGAATAAGGTAATGGTGCTTGACATGTCGCCTCGTATGATGTGCCCTCCCAGTAAATCCAATACTGGTCGCAGTCTTTCTCCTCGTAAATATAATTCATGCTACCCAAGTGATGTCGTTTACAAGAACCCATCCTTTTCCCCCGTTAGCTACAGAATCTTTAAGATTGTCGTGAGCGACCTTCGCGTTCGGGTACGTAGACTCACTGAGCGTTCGTGGGCTACCGGACAAACTACACCAACCCACTGAAACACACCCAGTTCCTTGGTTTGGGTTGGAGTCCCAACCCTCTACAAACAACGCTACTTCTGCGTCTGTTACCAATGGGCATTCCGAAATAATGTTTGAAAATTGAGCTCCGTTTTTAAACGTCCATCCGCTAATATCTCCCGTAAACAAAGGGCAGTTTAAAAAGGCACCACTTAAATTATTGGCCGAACTCACGTTCCAACCATCAACTCCAGTACCTTGGAAATTAGAGGAATTTGAAAAAGCAATATTAAAACTCGTTACGTTGCTCACGTCCCAACTAGACAGGTCAGCATCAACATCAGACCCTGCAAAAGCGTTATAAAAAGTAGTAATTGAACTAACATCCCACCCGCTCATACCAGAGCCGTCATAAGGTGTATCTTTTAAAGCACCATCGATGCTAACAATATTGCTCGTGACAATGGTGATAGGCAGATTGTAGTTGGTACTTCCTAAGAAAAAACTCAACGAATCCAAATATGGATTCGTCCAATCCCACTGATTAAATCCACCCCAGTTAAAATTCACTGCGCTGGAAAACATATATGTAACAGACCGAAGAGACAGAGGGGCGTTGTCCGACGGATTAATTGTAACGGGAGAGGCTGAACCCGCAATAAACTGAGAGATAGTTCCAGCCCAATTTGTTTTTTCTCCAAACCTATTTACTTCAATCACCTTTCCCGCACCGCTCCGGTTGTTGGTGGCGCCATATGAAAGATACCCGTTGGTGAGTAGCCTTATAGTATAATTAGTTTGAGTGTCATATGTATGGAGAACTTCAAACCCAGAAGAGGTAGAGTAGTCTGAGGTCCCGTCACCCCAGCCGTAATACGCATAAAAATTATCTGGAACTAATACCTCCTCAACGGTCCTCAAAACCATGTCTCCGGGGTTAGGGTTACCCGGCCACACCCCGACGCCTAAGGAAGAGTCTATAACAAATTCAACAAAGTCTACGTAAGCACCGTTTGTTTTTTCGCCACCGGAAATAGAGGCTCCAGATATTGAACCCAAATCAACAGTGGGGATATTATTTTTTCGTGCCGCTAAACTCATGCCACCCAGTTAAATGAGCCAGTGAAGTCCAAACTGTACGTTGAGATAAGGTTGTCGTAGGCCGTCTTCGCATTCGAGTAAGTGGACTCGCTCATTGTTCGGGCGGCCGTACCAAACATATCAGTGGCATCAACACTCGTACCCTGACCAACGCTGTCCCAGCCCTCCAGACACAACGCGACATTGGCGTCGCTCATGCCGGAATTTCTGAAAATCCCACTGATAATGCAACTGTTCTTAAACGTCCACGCCCCAATGTCTTGGTCGAAGACAGAGGCATCAGCGAACATGCTGCTCATATCAGTGACGCTACTCACGTTCCAGCCACTAATGTCTTGGTCGAAAGCAGTGGCACTAGCGAACATGGCGCTCATATCATCCACGCTACTCACGTCCCAACCACTGATGTCTTGGTTGAAAGCATCGTTACCAGCGAACATGGCTTCCATATCCGTCACGCTACTCACGACCCAACTATTAAGAGGTTGGTTGAAAGCATCAGCACTAGAGAACATAAAGCTCATATCAGTGACGCTACTCACGTTCCAGCCACTAATGTCTTGGTTGAAGGCAGAGGCACTACTTAACATGCTATTCATATCATCCACGCTACTCACGTTCCAGCCACTAATGTCTTGATTAAAGACTTGGGCACCAGAGAACATGCTACGCATATCCGTCACACTACTCACGTCCCAGCCACTAATGTCTTGGTTGAAAGCAGTGGCACTAGCGAACATTTGGACCATATCCGTCACGATACTCACGACCCAATTATCAAGGGGCTGGTTGAAAGCAGAGGCACCACTGAACACAAGGCGCATACTCGTGACCGAGGAAGTGTCTAAGTCATTAAGGCCGGGCCTGTTAAACAAAGTAGCTCCCAAAAAACAACCACTTATATTAGGAGACGGAGACAAAGTCGCGTACCCCGCCATGCTTGTTGGGCCAACAAAAGAAGAGCAATCCCTAAGTGTTTGAAAAGAAAAAAACTGCGTTAAGTCCAGATAACCATTGAGGGGGATTGTAACAAGAGATTCCCAATATGAAAAAGCCGTAGGTCGGCAATCTCCAAAAGCAACAACCTCTGTGACCTGTGTGTCCCGTGTTGAAAAAGAGGCACTAACCGTATTAGTTTGACCGCCATTTAAAGGGGTCAAGGTTACATCGTATGTCCCGGCAGTAGCGTAGGTGTGAGGCGAAGGTAAGACTGTACTAACCGACTCAGTAGGGGTTCCGTCCCCCCAATCAATAACTCCAGTACCGGAAAACATTTTAACTCTGGGGTCCCAAGAGTCTCCGTCGTTTGCAATACTAAGACGGACAACTAGCGGGTTGCCAAACGTACTGAACTCAACTCCGCTAATCTTAGAAAGGTCGGATGCGGACGACACGTTATCAATGTCGCCAACATCTACATTAGATAGTTTGCCTACCCCCATTATGCAAGCTCAATCCAGTCTGGGCTTGGGTCGAAATAACTTTTGTAAACGCTACCAGACTGCCCTAGATACACACCAATAACCCGAACGATATCACCCTGCGTATATCCGCTGATATCATTAGTGATGGTGTTGCCTGATTTGCCGAGATACAAAACATCGCCCGCAGAAAAAGGAGGAGAACTAGTCAAACAAAATATCCCTTTTTCTAAAACGAAGGCGTCACTATTCAATCCAAGCGCCAATAACCCCTGAGCAGTGGTGGGTCCCGCAGCATCCGCTACGGACCATGCAGTTCCACTCCACTGATAAACACCAAAGATTAGTGTGCCAGTAAGACCAAAATTGAATACAGTACCCTCGTGGTCATAGTCACTCGTGTATGGAGCGTCGCGAACGACAAAAGAAAGGTCCTGCCCCTCAGTTCCGCCTCCGGTAGCAGAGATTTCAATCTCGTTGCTACCCGTAACGACGTCGATGTCAATACCATCGCCGGCAGTAAGAGTAACGTTGCCATCAAGGTTGTTAAGTTGCTGTACGCCTGCGCCGCCAGCAGACCCAATGCCCAGCCAGTTGCTTGCGTTCTGCCAAGCCGTATCATCAACGGTGTCAGCAGTATACTGGTACAGCTCGTCAGAACCCTTGATGATAGCTAAAGCGCCCGGGATACGAACCGTAGCGTTCAGTGCATCCCGCTCAGCCGTAGTCTCAAAAATATTGATTCCACGGACTTGGTTGCCCGAAGCGTCAAGCGTAGGAGCGTCAGGGTTCGGGTTGATAAGTAGGTCTGGAAATTCAGCCATTAGATGAGATGTAAAATTCGGTGCCTGTAGAGAAAGGACCAGTGAAAGGTGAGCGGAGCAAACGAACCGTTACGCTTACACCAAAGTCGTTGGTGATTGTCTCGGTGCCGTAGTCGTCGAAATTAACGATAGGACCGGTAGGACCGCCCTGACGAAGCTCGGGAGCACCCAAGGAGTCGTCGTAAAGAATCCAAGCGTAGTTGGCTACGTCAGCCATACTCGCCACAGTAGAGAAGGTATCCGCAAACTCTCCAGCAAACAAACGGAAGTAACCGTCAGTAGCCGCAGCGTATGAGTCATACAACGCCTGACCCGGAGTAGCACCCGAGCCGTCCAAAGAGCTGGCGATAAACATCATGGGTGGGCGCATGCTTACCGTCTGGTCCGCACTGATATTGGCGTAGATGTCTCCGTCGTTGTCACTCTTGGTATCAGACACCTGCGTCGTATACGTAACGTCCGTAGTAGGGTTGGCAGAAGGGTCGTTATTGACCTCAAGGTCCTGACTACTAGGGTCTCCAACGACAGTTACCTGACCAATCTCAGTAGCGTCACTGTACATGCGAACCTCAGTCATAGGAACGTAAGTAGACATCTTTGTGGCTACACCCTCGATATCGCTTGTAGTATTGCCCCACTCGCGGACAAGGCCGTTCTCGTCAGGAGAGCGACCCGTGTTGTCAAGACTTACCGTAGTCGTAACCGCAGGGACCATATACGCCTGCTGAGTGGCGATGGCTACGTCCTGAAGTAGTTGATTGCCCTCAGCATCAAAGATGTTGAGGTAGTAGTAGACATAGTTGATGGCAAACTGAGGGAACGTAGGAAGCGTGCCATCCAAGAAAGTTCCGCTGCCGGGAGCGATACCCGTCTGCAACTCTTCGATAGCACCACCGTTGACGCGGCGAACCAAAGTCGCGTTGTCACCACCAGTATATTGCCAAGCAACGTTGATTTCAATATCCGTGAGGTTGTACTGCCAAGTAGGGATGGGAGTAGCACTAAACGTGGCGCTCTGCATAATGAGAACGTCGCGGATGAAATCGACTACAGTAACTCCGCTATCTCCAACAGGGTACGTGCCGTTGCCAGATAGGCGACCGAACGTGTGTCCGTTGGTGAGGTTGTACAGAATGTCGGTCTCAAAGATTCCGCCTCCGCCGCCACCACCAAACTCTTCGATGGTATAAACATCGCGGTTGGCATTGCGGCTCGCAGAGCCTTTGTTCTCTGTTTCAACGCCGGGAGCGACGCCATGGAATTTTGTTCCGGGAGGTATAGGCATAACGTAAATTTATGGAACCCAGTTTATACTGGTGCGGAAGCTCCAACTGTTGTTCGTAATGAGATTGTCATAAGCCGCCTTGGCAGACGGGTAAGTAGTTTCGCTAAGTGTTCTCGGTCCACCGAAGGGTTCGCCAGTAAGGTCAACACTAGAACCTTGATTGGCTTCCCACTGAACCAAGCATGACGCAAGGTCGGTGTCGCTAATGTTTTCGAATGTTGCACCGCCAATAATTGCCGAGTCACCAAAAGTCCACTGGCCAAAGGCGTCGCTCATAGCGGTCGCAAGAACATCGCTAAACATTCCACTGAAGTTTGTAACGCCGTCAACTTTCCAAAGCCCAATATTCGAGGGAAGACCGGTAGCATCAGAAAAACAATTAGTTAGGTCGTCCAAAATTTGAGCAGGAAGAGTAGTAACGCCAGAAAAGTCTTTGTCCTCTATTTCAGAAAAAGTTTCCAGCCCGACAATCAAATTGTCGAAACGAAAGATTTTATTAATTCCAACAGACCCCCCTCTCCCCCCAAACAACTCAAACTTCGCGCCAAAAGAAACACTGGCCTCAACAGGTACTCCTAGCTGTGAAGTCTGACCAGAAACAATGTCTGCGGTGCTGTTGATGACGTACTCAGTTTCTCCTATAAAGACACTGAAAGGGAATACGCTTTGGCTAGTAAACGCGAGTTGGTAAAATTTTGGAACCCTATCAATAGGTCTAAGCAAAAACTGAAACACAGGGGCGGTACGGTTACTACCGCCGCCGCCCGTGCCCGTGCCCGTGCCCGTGCCGCCATTGATTGAGTTCCCTACGGCAATGAACATATTACCAAAGGGCTATGATGCCGGTAGGAGGAGTAGGGGTGGCAAAGACGCGCTTGACCTGAACAGGGATGAAAGCACCCGCCGCAGTACCAGTAAAAGTAACTTCGTCGTTGCCAGCAGTTAAAACCTTGATGTCGCCGCCAGCGCCAGTGTAAAGAACACAACCCTGATTGGCGTCAGCATAGATGGCATACGCCTCAGTGTCTCCGGTATCCATGACAGGAGCACTCAAAGCAAGGGAGCTCGAACTGGTGACTGACGTAACCGTGGCCACGCCGCCAGTAACATATACGATGCTGCCTACCAAGCCCTGACTGGCTGTAAAGTCTTGAGTGTCGTCAACTAGTACCGAGGCTAACGGAGAAGACTGACTGGTAGTTCCGATGACCGTAGGCCCAGCAACATTGGGGATATTAATAGTGTCGCTAGGGATGACCTCAAGGGCCCGCTCGACCTGTAGTTTCTGATATGCCATTACTTACCAAATGGGAATTGACGGTTTAGACTGTCCTTGCGCCGACCGCAACCGCAGTCCTTGCCCGTGGCCTTGGCCACAGAATCAACCACCTTCTTAATGCCGGTGGCTTTGGTGAACTTCTCGATGCTGTCGCCTAAGCCCCTCACTTTCGAATGCAACTTGAAAGGTGAGACTTGACATTGTTTACGCGGCGAGTCTCCTCCATAGAGTGGTCACCGCCATAAGCATTCTTTCCGGCAGCCTTACTGGCGCCCTTAGATTCGTCACGACGAGCCTTCATAGACTGAGACTTCTTTCCGTGACGGGCCCCAAGAGATTCATCGAGGCGAGAGTTATATCCCTGTTTCATGCCCCTAAGTTAATACTTTCCCTTCCGACCCTTGGGACTGCTCTTGGTGCTCTTGCCCTTGCCGCCCCATAGCTTCTTGCACGCCCAGTACCGGGCCGTAAGCTTATCGTTGGCCGTATCACACTTGTGGCGTGCCTTGAAACTCTTACGCGCAGCAGAACTGTAGTTGTGGCCGTAGCCCTTAGCGCCGAAGTGGATGAGCTTCTCCTTGCCGTTAGCACAAGCCTTGACCATCATCTTCTTGCCCGCACGGTCCGACCGCATGGGCTTGTTGCACTTCATCTTACTTTTCTCTGCCATCTTTCCTCTTTTTGTACCTGAAGAACTTGCGTGGTCGACCCAAACTATTGGTCTTCTTCAACTCATGCTCGCGGCGGAAGTCCGCGCCTTGAGGGGAGTTGTAGAAATCCAACTCCTTTTGCACCGTAGGATGGTTGCGAGACTTCAGGAAAACACCCGTGAAAGGGTTGACGCTGGCGCCATGGCCAGAGCCGTCGTCGCCAAGGCGACGGTTGACACGAGCAGCTTGACGCTCCTTATAGTCTCGACCCTTGGACCCCTTGACGACGTACTTACGCTTGACCCTTCTTTTTGGCGGCATACTTCTTCCTGAGTTTCTTGACAGCACGGTTCACCGCATACTTCGCAGCCCAGCGCGGGATGCGACGCGACATGAACTTCAGGACCTTAACTAAACTGGGATGCATCAGGCTTGGAAGGCTCAGGCAATCCCAACCTCTTTGCTTTTTTACAGGCTGAACGCCACTTTGAAATGGCCTTGTGCTCAGCCGCTGTTTTAATCTTTCGCATAATCAAAAGTAATTATTTACGAGTAACCCGTGCGGCCTTCGTATTTGATACAAACTGTTTCTTCTTACCCTCTTTCTTTTTCTTCTTAGCCGTAGCAGCACGCTGAGCCTTTCTCAACCGCTTCGCCTTAGCTAAAGGAAGACACCTGTCTGGGTTCTTCTTGTTCTTGCTCGTGCCGCACTCGCCCTTGATGCTGCCATCGGTACCGATGCGCACCCACTTCTCGTCGCGCCACTTCTTGAGCTCACCCATTACTTCTTGGGCTTGCGGGGCTTCATAACCTTAGCCTTCACCTTAGCCGTACACGGCTTGCCATATCCTTTACTTGCCATAATTGGGGTCTTTGCAATATTTGCTCGCAGCCATGTTGGCATACGCGCTGGGGTACTTGTCAAACGTGCGCTTCGCCCAAGCGATTCCCGCCGGACAAATCTTCTTCTTAGTGCGTCCGCTCTTAGCCACGAGTTACTTCTTTTTTCTTGCCAAGCAAAGTCATACGCTTGCGCTTGGTTACAACCTTCGGGTCTTTACCCTTCTTAGTTACAGTAGACTTCTTCATCTTAGAACCGCCAGAACCCTTAACCTTAACAGTAGTACGGGTGGTACCACCACGAGTGGTTTTGGTTCGGGTCGTCCGGTTGCCAGACTTTGTCTTCTTATAGGCCATTAGTAAACTTATGGATAATCAT
>OBPB01000080.1_pt1 | contig 24218 bp, 15 predicted proteins | sample 1534631 | NCBI WGS metagenome assembly OBPB01 (sample SAMEA3275471, study PRJEB22092) | marine metagenome | biome: Marine environment; feature: Belgian marine environment, sample taken at 3 meters depth; material: Sterile flask | collected 2014-06-24T18:06:27+00 | depth 3 m
CCGCTTGGATGACGGCAGCCACTAATGAATCGTGAATACCAGTACACTGAGCAGTCCGTGGGATGTTGTTTGGTGCATCTGTTGGCGAGAGTACCTTGTCAATGACATGGATGACACCGTTGCTTGTCCCTACGTCTGCGAGTGTGACTGTTGCGTCATTGACCATGACTCCATCTCCAACTGTGAATGCCAATGTTTGTCCATTCACTGCTGTTGCGGTCATACATTCTGTTACTGCGCTTGATGGGACTTCACCTGATACGACGTGATAGAGTAAAATATCGGTCAGAGCCGCTTTGCCTTCGACTGTGTCGAGTGCAGCAAGATCAATTCCTGCATCTGCGAATGCTTGGTCTGTAGGTGCAAAGAGTGTGAACGGTCCTTCACCTTGTAACGTTTCCAATAATTCTGCTTGGACAACCGCTGCCACTAATGAATCGTGAATGCCTGTACATTGTGCTGTTCTCGGAATGTTGTTTGGTGAATCCGTTGGCGAGAGTACCTTGTCAATGACATGGATGACTCCATTGCTTGTCCCAACGTCAGCGAGTGTGACTGTTGCGTCATTGACCATGACTCCATCTCCAACTGTGAATGCCAATGTTTGTCCATTCACTGCTGTTGCGGTCATACATTCTGTTACTGCGCTTGATGGGACTTCACCTGATACGACGTGATAGAGTAAAATATCGGTCAGAGCCGCTTTGCCTTCGACTGTGTCGAGTGCAGCAAGATCAATTCCTGCATCTGCGAATGCTTGGTCTGTAGGTGCAAAGAGTGTGAACGGTCCTTCACCTTGCAATGTTTCCAGTAATTCTGCTTGAACGACAGCTGTAACCAGGGCATCATGTATTCCTGTACACTGTGCAGTTCGTGGAATGTCATTCGGAGTATCTGTTGGACTCAATACCATATCGATGACGTGGATGATACCGTTACTTGTTGGGACGTCTGTTGCTGTGACATTAGCATCATTGACCATTACTCCGTTAACTCCAACTGAGAAGGAGAGCGGATTTCCATTGACAGCTGTCGTTGACAAACATTCTGTTACATTTGCTGCTGGCACTTCACCTGCGATAACGTGGTAAAGAAGAATGTCAGTAAGTGCTGCTTTGCCTTCGACTGTGTCGAGTGCGGCAAGATCGATGCCTGCATTTGCAAACGCTTGATCTGTAGGGGCAAAGACTGTGAAAGGACCATCACCCTGTAATGTGGGTAATAATTCAGCCTGTATTACTCCTGCGACGAGCGAGTTGTGTACACCTGTGCATTGTGCTGTTCGAGGAATATCATTAGGAGTATCTGTTGGGGTAAGCACTTTGTCGATAACGTGGATGACACCGTTACTTGTCCCAACATCAGCGAGTGTTACGGTTGCCCCGTTAACCATGACTCCACCGTTAACTGTGAACGAGAGGGGTTGTCCGTTTACCGCATCAGCAGACATACATTCAGTAACTGCTGAAGAAGGGACGTTTCCTGCGACGACGTGATAAAGTAAGATATCTGAAAGAATGGCTTTTCCTTCTGGTGTGTCGAGTGACGCGAGGTCAATTCCTGCGTCTGTAAACGCTTGATCCGTAGGAGCAAAAACTGTGAATGGTCCTGTCCCTTGAAGTGTTTCAAGGAGTTCTGCTTGAATCACACCCGCAACAAGTGAATTGTGAAGTCCAGTGCATTGAGCAGTTCGTGGAATATCATTTGGAGTGTCTGTAGGGGTAAGGACCTTGTCGATAACGTGGATTACGCCGTTGCTCGTATTGACATCTGCAAGAGTTACGTTTGCGTCGTTAACCATTACGCCGTCACCAACTGTAAACGACAACGATTGACCGTTGACTGCAGTAGCAGCCAAGCATTCAGTTACTGCACTTGAAGGTACTTCACCAGAGACGACGTGGTAGAGGAGGATATCACTGAGAGTAGCTTTACCTTCTGGAGTATTGAGGGCGGCTAGATCGATGCCTGCGTCAATAAACGCTTGGTCAGTAGGAGCGAAAACTGTGAATGGTCCTGTCCCTTGAAGTGTTTCAAGGAGTTCAGCTTGTATCACACCAGCCACGAGGGAATTGTGGATTCCTGTGCATTGTGCAGTTCGTGGAATATCGTTAGGAGTATCGGATGGTGTCAGAACTTTATCAATAACGTGGATGAGGCCATTGCTTGCAACAACGTCTGTCAAGGTAACATTTGCATCATTCACCATTACCGTTGAACCAACTGTGAATGAAAGAGGTTGACCATTCGCTGCATCTGCAGACATACAGTCAGTAACGTCAGAAGATTGTACTTCCGCAGAGACAACGTGATAGAGAAGAATATCAGAAAGTGTTTGCTTACCAGTTGGATTATCAAGCGCAGCCAAGTCAATTCCTGCATCTGTGAAGGCTTGGTCAGTTGGTGCAAATACCGTAAATGGACCTGTTCCTTGCAATGTAGGAAGGAGGTCTGCTTGAATTACTGCAGCGACAAGAGAAGTGTGAATCCCTGTGGTCTGAGCTGTTGTAGGAATATCAACTGGAGGCATGAGGACCTTGTCGATGACGTGAATAATCCCGTTGGATGCTTGTACGTCTGCTGTTGTAACTGTTGCTGTCCCTACAGTAACTGTACTGCCACTAACTCCAAACTTTGCTTTGTCTCCGTTGACCATCGTAGCGAGCATCCCATCAGTAACTGCACTCGACGGTACCGATCCTGATACCACGTGGTAGAGTAAAATGTCAGAGAGGGTGTCCTTTTCCTCTTGTGTGTTGAAATCATTCAAATCGATTCCTGCATCTGTAAACGCTTGATCGGTTGGAGCAAAGACAGTGAACGGGCCAGTACCTTGCAAGGTAGTTACAAGATCAACATGAGTCAATGCTGCGACTAAGGAGTCATGGACGCCGGTTGCAGCGGCGTTTGTAGGAATGTCATCATTAGCATCTGCATTAACAGAAAGAGGTAGTGTTGATGCAATAAGCAGTGTAAGGGTTAGGTATACGAGAGCGTTCTTCATAAACCACTAAAGAACCTGAATAGGTTATAACTGGATGTTTTTTTTCTTGAAAAATATCAGAACCTAAAAACCAGAATTCAGCACGCATCATAGGTACGGGCGCTTGGCCCACCGTCGTTGTTATTGTATTGGTCAAACTGAAGTTCCCAAGACATTCGAGACTCGAGAAGGATTGAATCAGTATCCACGTCTTCGTCTAATACTGAGTCAACATAGAATGAATTGATGATCTTGACTTCGAACGTATAACATCCATCACCGTTGTAAAAATCGTCTTCGTGAAGGAAGAGGATACCGTTTTCGTCAGTTTCAGTACCTCCCATTCTGAGCCAAGTCGTCATTTCTCCATTCTTGAATTCACCGTTCGAATTGAATGATGCATCATATCCATCTACTGCAATCGTTGGGTGATTCCATTGGCTTGTTGTACCTTCAATAACAGAGAGTTCGATGGTATAATCTCCGTTAACAATTCCAAGTGTCCCAGCATCCTCTTCTCCCGTTGACATGCTGTGGCGGCCTCCGTCAAGAGCCTCATGGTCGTCAGGCATAACACCTGCAAGAACGTCAATAATCAGACCATCAATAACTGTTGTAGTACTTCCTGTGGAACCAGTCCCAGAGTTTTGAGTAGTCATGTGATCCTGAATTTGAACACCTGCGTGAAGTACTTCACGTGTCGTAAAACCTGAGTTAAGGTCAGTCGTAGAGGATGTACCTTCACCGTCATCGACGACTAGTTGATAGGTGACTAATGACGAATCTGAGCAATAGATACATGTCTCGCTATTTCCTTGGAAAAAATCTTCGATTGGAATCTTAAATCGGGCGCCGTTATCACCAAGTGATTCAGAGCCAGACCAAACTTCTGTCACGACCCCTGTTGAGGAAATGGTATTGATCGTAGCGGTTGCTTCATCAATACCACCTAGGACCTTGAAGGAAAGTTCATTGTCTTCTTCATCATATTCAACTTCGGCAACAGCAAACGTATCAGGAGCACCTATGAAGATGCCAATTGCATATGGCCCTGCAGTCAAAAGGATTGCTAATGCGCCTGCAATAGCCATCTTTGTCGGATTAACGCCTTCTTCTGAAAGAGCTTGACCGCCATAAAGTGCGCCAATTCCAAGAATAAGAACAACAAGAACAACAAGTATACCCCAAGAGCCGCCTTGTAGAGAAAGTAAACCGCCAATGATGATAATGACCCAACCACCTGTCTTCAACATAGTTGGTACGTCAGGTCCTCCTCCTTCATGGACGGCAGGAAGTACTTCTGCAACTGTTTCGGCCTTTACTTCGTTTTCTACGTTTCCTTCAGCGGCATTCGCCTTGCTTAGTAGTCCACTCATTTGCTCATCTCATATATTCGTCGCATGGGGAGGTTAAGAACCCAACCCCGATACGAGCGAGGGTTGTACGCTTTTCAGCAGTTAGAGTCCAGGAGCGGCTTCTCGCCACTCGCCTTCTTCATCCTCAGATCCTAAGAACCGGCGACCAGCGACTGCTGCTGCAAGAGCAACCATGGAAAGTGCAGGGATGATTTCGAAGCCTGGGAGATAAACACCACGGACATAGATTGTGATCATTTGTGATTCACGGTCACAACCACCGTTCTTACAGGAGAAATCAGACTCGGCGTAGAAATCGAGGGTGTGGTAAGCATCTGTCCATCCTTGTGTCTTAGGAGTACGAATTTGGATTCGGACCTTAGCAGGAGCAACCATTGGCTCAACGTTGACCTTGCTGATTGGGATGTTGATGTTGAATCCTGCATCTTCGAGATTCTCACGGGAACTCTCGGAGATACCAACCTTCATGAAATCGAATTGATTTCCTAGATTGTAGACTTTGAATTCAAAGTCCTTGTCGGTCTTTGGCATAAGTTGAACGAAAGGCTCGACTGCTTCAACTTGCAAGAGTGCAAATTGGGTGATTGAAACGATCATTGAAGCTCCGGATGTTGCGACGTTAGCAGGAGGTACTCCGCTGATCTCTTGGACACTTCCTTGAACAACCAAACTTCTTGCTTGCATTGTCATGAATGGTTGAGCCCGGACTACAACTTGGAAGTCCTCTGATTGACCGCCACCGACATAAATATCACCGGGAGCTGCCGCTGCAAGTCCATCTGATGTAACAGATAATGCGATCTTTTCGATGTATGCAGTAGGGTTCGTAGCAGTACATGTTGTAAATCCAACAAGGGTTGAACCTGGCTTGACGTCAACCTTAATTTCTGCAGGAGCACACGTAATTGAGACCGCTGCAGTAGGCAACTGTGCTTGTGCAGGAACTGCTACAAGCAAGATTGAGGCTAGATAAAGGGTCAAAACGCAAAGTGTTCTCTTAAGTCCAGACATTGTGCTCACTAACTCAAGCCACCATATCGACCCTCATAACCATTTTGCAGATAAGTGCATGATTGCAAGTAAAATAGAGAAGAAAAAAAGTGGGCCCGAAGGGATTTGAACCCTTGACCGCCCGGTTATGAGCCGGGTGCTCCAACCAACTAAGCTACAGGCCCTGTATTCAACGCTAGAACATGAAGTTCATGAGTCTGCCGAATCAAACATTGCAAGCGATGATTGAGATGGTTTTGTTTTCGAACGTACCAGCACTTCACACTCGTCACGAATCTGTTCAGGAACAAAAACCAATATCTGCTCATCGGATTGGGAAAGGGAGCGAATGAGTGGGGAATGTTCTGCCGCATCTCGTCCGTCTTCGAGTATGATGCCCTGTTCGTAAGGCATGTACCCTCGTTTTCGTATCGAGGCAGTAATCAAATCATGTTCGGGATCAAAACCAGCCCCTTCAATGAATCCGGCTACTTCAGTTTGAATCACTTCAAACATCTCTGATGTAAGGGAAGGTATTCGTAGAGATTTGTGGTAATCTCGACGAGCCATGAGCCGAGAAGCGTAATTTGATAGAATCTCATCTTCGTTTCGAGAGAATCGACTCATAGCCACCTTCACGTGTGAATCATGAATTTCTGCGTATTGCTCGGCTGTCAACGACTTGTTCAACAGCATGTGTTCAACTTCACTCCCAAGGGCAAGCTTACCTTCCGATGCGAGAGTTCTGGCACGAGAAAGCATTCGAACGAGATAGGCTTGGGTAAGCATGTTGACTTTATGGAAATAGACTTGGTTGTACATGTGATATCTCGTGACAAGATAAGCTTCTATTGCAGGTAAACCCCATGATTTGACATAGAGACGGCCTTGGTCGTTCACTCTCATAGCCCGAATAACTCGAGCGCTGTCAAATCCACCGATTTGAGCACCAGTATTGGCTTGGTCGCGAATCATGTAATCCATACGATCAACATCTAACTGGCTGCTAATGATTTCCTTTAGAAACGGAGCAATTGCTATCCCATCGCATTCCTTTGCCCCGTCTAATATTGAAAACAATCGCTTTTTCCTCTCAGTACCGAGTACTTCAGCAAGTACCTGACCGATCTCGGAAGACGTATCCTCAAGCATGACTCTTCCCCAGTGCTCATGAGAATGGTATGTTGCAAAAACTTCCGGTGTCTCAAGGAGGTGAGAATAAGGAGGATGACCAATGTCGTGAAGAAGAGCCCCTAAGCGAACCAATTCTGCATCCTCGTTAGAGAGAATACCAGGTTGAACTTCCTGCAGTGAATCGGTCAGCGCACCCGCAAGATGATAGGCGCCAAGTGAATGAGCAAAGCGAGTATGAGTAGCTGAAGGGAACACAAATTCACACGTTGAAAGTTGTTGCACATTCCGTAGTCGTTGGAATTCATGCGTATCAATGATTCTTGCATGATGTGCTGGCACTAAGATATCACGATGAATTTCATCGCGGATAACCCTGTCTCGCATAGTGAGACCTGCTCATTCGTTGCATTTCAAGGCATCTCCTCTCAGAAAGCCGAGGGGCAACGGCTATGCCCTGTAGGCGAAACCATAGTCCATGGCGGCTGGTCTCAAGTCCTTCCTCGCTCGATTATCGACAGATGACCCAGAAACCAACGGTCCAAGATTATGGGTCATGTTTGCCATTTCGCTTTTGTTAGTTGCAACCTTGAATTGGTATGCGATGGTGCGTGAACCATCAGTTGTCGATGTCGACGATTTAACAGAGTATGTTAACGAAGTCGTCAAAGTTGAAGGGACATTGATTTCATGGGTCGAGGATCCTTACAATTCAGGAGACGATAGGCTCGATGCAATCATTGATGATGGAACAGGAGTCGTTGAATTGAGATGGTATCGGCCTGGAGACACACCTCCCATCGGTACGAATGTTACGATCATAGGTGATGTCATCAATTACGAAGGCCGGATGTGGATACAGGCGCTCGGTGCTGGAGCAATGAGTTGGAAATCTTCTGATATCCCAGACGTTCCTATATTGGCAATTTCAGATGTTGCAATCAACCCAGAGGCCTTTGATGGTGAAATAATTCAACTTACCGGATTTATTTCGAAATCCCTCGCACCAGATATCGCTTTTGGAAACGCCAAACTGGGAGATCATCCGAATTACGGAAACTCTGAACATCAAATTGGTATGACCATTCATTCCTCAACGGGACAATGGATTGAAGCAGGTTCAAAGGTCACTGTTCAAGGAGTCCTCTCTTATCAGCAGCGAGAATTGCGCTGGAACCTTGGCGTTCAGGGGCCTGAAATTATGGTTGATCGGAATCATCCAATTGAAATCCCATTGCTTGATTGGTCTTCTCAATCAACATGGATGTATCAATCAGGCAGAACTGTTGATGTGGCAGGTATGCTCTCAATCGATAATAGCACATGGGAACTAACTGGTTCAGCCGGTTCACCATTGTGTGTAATCCCAAGCGAGGATGATAAATCGATGGCCGAAACATGGGAAGGAAAGGCAATCAAGATGCGTGGTCGTTTAGTATGGAATACAGCAATCTCATCGTGGTGTCTCGACAAAGCTGGTGATTCAAGTGAATCCCTTACTGCTACCTCTACAATCAATGATCTACTTTTGATGCTCAGTGCTAACCCAATTGCTGCTCTGAGTGATCCAGATACCCACTACACTGTTGCAGCCTACATGAAGTATGCAGTTGAACCAAGCGTTGAAGACGAATCAGGATACTTTGCGGACTCAGCCGGCTATACTCCCGGTTGGACAAGCATCGCCGTAACGATCCCTGGGCCTCGCTCGACATGGCTCGAGGCTGGTCAAGCCGTTGTTGCCGATGTAACTGTTTCTTGGGACGATGAAAACATGCGTGCTGAATTACTCATCCATGACCTTTCAGAAGGTGAGAAGATGAATCCAACAACCCTTCTTTGGTCAGATGGTGCAACTCAATGGGGTTATGATAAGAACAAAGTTGTTCGATTAAACGGCCTTGCTGTTGAAGAAAACGGCACTTGGTTCCTTTCAGAACCAGGAAGTGAAAAGAAGGTGCGCTTGAATGCTCTTGGAAACTCAATCGGTCTCGATGAACTGCACCTTGGAATAGCGATGACATGGGAAGGACGTTTGCTTCAAATCGAGGACAGCCAGTCGATGGCGGTCATTTATGCTTTAGAAAGTGCAGATGTTGATGACAGAGATAACGATGGGCTCAGTGATACTCTTGAGAACGCCTTTGGAACCAGTATATATTCTGAAGACTCAGATGGAGATGGGACGAGCGACCGTCAAGAATACATCGATCAACAATAATGTGGTGAGAATATGATTGAAGCGTATTTCACTGATTTATGGTGGCTCCTCGGAGCGCTTTTCTTCGGTGTGTTCATGGGCTCCTTAACCGGACTAATCCCTGGTTTCCACGTCAACAATGTAGCGTTAATTTTGCTTGCTTTATCTCCTGCACTACTCGATTTAGGAATCCCTCTGTCTGCGGTCGCTGCAATTATTGTATCCACGGGTACTGTCCACACGTTCCTAAATTACATTCCATCGGCCCTTATTGGTGCACCAGACGGGGACACTGCGTTATCGCTATTGCCTGGGCATAGAATGCTACTGGCAGGAAATGCCGCTCGAGGTGTCGCATGGTCTGCGAGAGGATCACAACTCGGACTCTTTCTCTCATTACCTCTGATTATTGTTGCACGTATTGCATTTGGGCCTGAGCTCAATTGGTATGATGGTATGCGAAGTTGGTTGCCAGTCATTCTTCTTACGATTTCCTTGCTTCTACTTGCAACTGAAACAACACGTCTTGATTGGCCTAAATGGGTTCAAAAAATGACCTTCAAAAAACTTGGGAATGACAGTCGTCTCGCCGGATTCTTTGCAGCTACAATCTTTTTCCTTCTTGCAGGATTGTATGGATGGGCTGTGTTTGAACTTCCTGTTGACAGCCCAGTAGGAATGCCATCGCCATCGCTCCTCCTTCCGAGCCTAGCGGGATTGTTCGGAATTGCGAACTTGCTGGATATTTATGCGACGACGAGTCACCTACCACCTCAACGTGAGAATTGGGATCTACCCCCGGTTAAACCGCTCATTGCTCCATGTTTCTGGTCTGCAGTAGCGGGTGCAAGCATGGGTGTTTTGCCTGGAATGACTGCTTCTCAAGCGACTGTTTTGGTTATGGGTGGAAGGAACGTAGCAGCAAAGGTGCAAGGAAAGGAAGGTTATGGAATGGACTGGGAAACTCGCCGATTAACTGAACTTTCTGATGATGAATTACTTGAAATTGCCATTGCTGAAGCCGAAGGAGGTCATGAAGGGCCTCAAACAAAACAAGATTTGGAAGTCATTGCTATTCTCTCCGCCGTTAACACAGCCGTTACTGTCATGGTCCTTGGGTTCCTCTACATCATTGGAAGATCTCGTTCAGGAGCAACACTTGCTCTGAAAATGATGTACCCTATCGAAACATGGAACTCCACAGAACCTACTGCTGATTTCATCAGATTACTCGCTGTGTGTCTCGCAGCAGGAATTATGGCTATGCCGATTATGAAAATCGTTGGAAAAGGAATGCTTCGACTTCACGCTGCAATTCCATTGCAATCCATGGTCATGGGCGTTATCATCTTCGTTGCTGCTCTGGTATGGCTTTCAACTGGATTCGTTGGGATTGGTGTTCTTATCGTTGGAACCATCCTTGGGATGATGCCTCCTCGAATCGGCATACGTAGAAGCCACGGCATGGGAATTATTCTTGTTCCAATTATGATTTACACATTCGCTCAAATGGCAGATAACTTCGGTTTCATCTGATTTTGGGGAAACTACACCTCGCCAAAAGATATGAGGGGGATGACGTCAGGTATCCTTGTAGGTGACACTATGCGCGGCCAATCATACTTCTTACTCGCCCTTCTTTTACTGGTTCCACTCACACCATTTGTTGAGCCAGTAGAATCTACATCTGCTCGCAGCCAGCCATGTTCAGGTGCAATTTGTATCAATGAAGCATTACCAAATCCGAACGGGCTTGATGATGCAATGTATCCTGGTGGAGAATGGTTAGAGATTTCCAACACAGGAACAACAAGTGTTGATGTTCGCAACTGGTATTTCTCAAATAAGGCCTCAAAGACACTCACCTTCGATGTCAACAGTATCGTAGGCTATGACATCAATAACGCATCAACATACACAATCGCCCCAGGAGAGTACATGGTGATTGCTCGAAATGGATATACCAATTTCTATGTTGCTAATTCAAATGACTTCATGACTCTGTATGATGGATCTGGAAATTGGATTGATGAAGCAACGTGGAATTCAAGTTCCTCTGGAGTGAGCCTTGAACAAGACCCTTCTGATCCATACGCTGACTGGATAGCAACCTCGAACCCAACACCAGGTTCCTCGAACAGTGGTGGAGGCAGCGCAGGACCAACCTATTTCCCAAGCGACCTACAAATCAATGAGGTCATGGCAGACTCTTGGCCAAGTCGAGACAATACCTCTTGGCCTGGTGGGGAATGGATTGAATTGCACAACAACGGAACGACCACAATCAACATGTCTGGATGGTGGCTACAAGACCAAGCTGGAAACATGATTGAACTCGATTCATCTCATCTTATTGGTGCAACTTCTGATTATGCAACTCAACTTATTTATCCCGGTGAAATCCGAACTGTAGCAGTTAATGCAACATCCAGCAGTGGTGTATTGAACAACGGCCAAGAGACCGTTCGACTTTATCTGCCAAACGGTAGTATTGGAGATGAAGTCAGTTGGAATAAGAACGAACCTGGGTTTTCCCTTGAAGAAAATCCTCTTGGAGGAATGTGGGTCATCTCAACATATCCATCACCCAATTCCACAAATATTCCAACTCTTGATTCCATTACAGCGTCGGGATCAGTAGGATTTAACGAAATCATGCCTGTTTCAAATAATGATGGAAATGCTTCACCTTTGGGTGAATGGATTGAATTACTCAATACTGGAACAAGCGATATCGACCTTAACGGTTGGTCCATTATCGATGGGATGGGGAATCAAACCTTCCTTGACCCAGGCACAATTGCAGTAAACAGTTCCCAAGGTAGTACAACTATACTCTCAGGAGAACGTCGAATCGTTGAATTCACTGCTGACACTCGTCTTTGGGATAATTACAATCATCTCGTTTTGCTTGATGCTTCTTCAAATGTAGTTGATATGGCTTGGTATGCTACAAACTATGGGCCAAACATCTCGCTTCTACGCAGTACAAACTACAACGATGCATGGTCGCCATCCCTCTATCCTACTCCTGGACAACCCGAACCGGTTCCAACGGCAACAACAGGTGATGTCAGAATCACAGAGTTGCTCCCTGATGCAGTTGGATCCGACTCAGAGTCGTACCCAGGTGGAGAATGGATTGAAATTCACAATTTTGGTTCTACCGAAGTTGATGTTGCTGGATGGAGACTCTCAGCAGCGAATCGAAACCTTATGTTGCATCAATACAACATGCCAATGAAATCAACAACGATTTTGGCTCCTGGAGAAACAACATTAATCGCTCTAAATGGTACATCTCAATTTTATCTAAAGCACACAACTCCTGACCAAATAAATCTCATAGATGGAAACGGAGCGATTGCTCACTCAGCTCAATGGACAAGTACGCTCGAGGGCGGATCTCTCATCAATAATACAGAAACACATGCAGGTGCTGGCCAATCTGGTACCAACGCACCTACCACTTCCACAACGTGGGGAATGGATGATTGGGTCAACAGCGCTTGGGCAACACCAGGTAGTGCGAACCCAGTATGGCCAGAATATACCGATCCTGAGTCGATTGTAATCACAGAGATTGCATCATCGTGTGACGACTCGGAATTCTCCCCTTCTGCTGACTGGATTGAACTTCACAATACCGGTACAGAAGACGTCAATCTGAGTCGATGGATGGTGAGCGTGGATTATACCTCGAACCCACTCATGGGTCGACAATTTGTGGACTCCACAATGCTGTGGAGTCATGCAGAAAATAACACTACAATCGAAGCAGGACACCGAATTGTCGTAGAATTAACCTACGATATCTTCGGCGGTTCCCTAGAAGATACAGGAGTACTCGAAATACTCAATCCAGATGGCGAACTTGTCACAAGCGCATCACCTCCGTCTGAATTTTTGGCGAGTAACTGTGTCACATACGGTTACAATGAGACAAATTCAGAATGGGTTGAGTTTGCATGGCCAACACCTGGAACTGCAGAACCTGATGCTACAATGATCGCTTCCCAAGACTCAATCAAATTCACATCTGTTATGTGGGATGGGATATCGTCAATTTCCACTGAATTAGAATTCTTTGAGATCACCAATAATGGCGAAGAATCCGCAACTCTCAACGGATGGCAAATCCGACGTACTGCTGCAGATAACACTGAATTTACCGCACTGATCACCAACCTACAAATCGATGCAGGATCATCGGTTAAACTCACAAATGACGTATCCGGTCTAGGTTTGTATGAAGACGGTACAATAATCGATATGAACGCTGCTATGAGTTCACCAATCTACCTTCTTGATAGTGGTATGGCTTTGCAACTGATTCATCCAACTGGACAAGTTGCCGATACGATTGTTTATGGAAACGGTCCTGTAGATGCTGTAGGATGGTCAGGCGTTGCTCTATCTGAGCCAGTGAATGGAATTGACAATCTGATTTTGTACAGAGGCGATGGATGTGGAACAATTACGGACACAAACCAATCAGTCGACTGGCATCAACGATGGGGGCGACTTGGAGCAAGTGATTTCTGTACTGACCTCACGTTTTCAGATGCAACAATGATTCAACCACTTCTCGGACCTCATGATGGTTTAGTCGATGTACTTGCATGGGTAAATCAAGCACAAACATCACTTCATTTGCATCTTTATCAACTTCAATCAATGGATCTTACTCAAGCCCTTATCGATGCACATGACAGAGGCGTTACCGTCGTAGTTGTTCTCAATGAAGTTGAATCGTGGTGGAATACGAACGATAGGGAAACCCAAGCGTCCTATGCATATGCACTCAAACAAGCAGGAATTGACGTCTCATGGTTTGGAGGAAGCGGCGATGATCCTTACCTTTACCTCCATGCTAAAGTGGCAGTTCAAGATGAAGCCTCTGTTTGGATCGGTTCTGGAAACTGGAAGGATGCATCACTCCCGCCTCCCGGTCAGCGTGGCAACAGAGACTGGAGTATGATTGTCCACAGCCAGGAACTGGCTCAGACTGTCTTGGAACACATGGCATTCGATGAAAATTCAATGTATGTTTCTTCAGTATCATCCACTCCTCCAACCAACAGTTACGCAATGCCTGATGTACGAACAATCGTCGGAGATTCGGCACCAACATTCACAGGAACGTACTCCGGAACTCTCTTGACCTGTCCTGATGATTGTGTTGAAGGTTTAACCGATATGATTGAGAATGCGGATGATGAGATTTTACTCTCATTGCAATATCTGGACCTTGATTGGCAATGGGGATGGGGTGAAAATCCAGTTGTGAGTGCACTTGAAGATGCTGCACAGCGAGATGTTTCGATTCGCCTCATCATCAATGGAGCATATCTTGATGAGGATATTCAAGACATTGTTGACAGAATGAATAATGACTGGAATCAGACCAATGGCTGGGATGTCTCTGCCATCATCATGAGTGAAGATGATGATGTATCCAAACTGCATAACAAAGGAGCTATCGTCGACGGTACATCTGTTCTTATCTCAAGCATCAACTGGGGCGATTCTGCAATGGTTCGTAACCGAGAAATGGGATTGATCATCGATTCAACAGAAATTGCAACACCATACATCACTTCGTGGTATGCTGACTGGAATCGTTTAGACAATGTCACTGATACCGATAACGATGGAATGCCTGATATTTGGGAAGTCGGCAACGGCTTAAACAGAACCATCGCAATGTTTGGAACCGCCCTCGAAGGGGACATGGACGTTGATGGAGACACGCTCTCAAACTATGACGAATACGTGTTGGGTGGAAATCCATTATCCACAGATACTGACGGTGATTGTATTTTGGATCAGATTGAAGTGGCTTGGGCTCAAACCACAGCATTAGATCAAGGAGTAGCTGATGTTTCACCAAAGGATGCTATCAACATGGCTGATGCTGATGGTGATGGAATCAATGAAGCAGATGCGTTGGGTTGTGACCTAGGCGGCATCACGCCAGAACCAACAGGTAATGAAACCAACAATAGTGCAAATGAATCACTCGATGATGATGGTGATGGAGTCTTGAATGTCGATGATGACTGTCCAGATACGTTGCCAGATACATCGACAGATATCTCAGGCTGTTCTCTTGCTCAACTCAATCAAAACGCTGGTGCTTCGAGCGGGGAGGCTGACAAAGGCATGGGTGAAATATTCATGCTTCTGTTGATGTTGGGTGGAGCATTGTTACTCATAGGTGCGGCAAATGGAATTATTCAAAATCGCAATAATAAGACAGAGGTCAAAGATTGGATCGAAGAAGAAGAATTGAATGCAGTCGTTGGCTCAAATGCAACATGGGATCAACCTGTTCTTGATGGACAGGCTCCAGAGACTCAGAGTGGACTCTCGGACCAAGACCTTGGCCGTTTCCCAGGATGGGACGAGGCTATGGTGGAGAAGTATCTAGACATGGGATGGAGTCTTGACCAGTTAGAAGAATACTATCAACAACAGATGTCTGAACAGGCGTGAGACGCGTAACCTTGACAAAGGACCGCACTCTGGTAACGTCATGGCTTACAGTTCGAGTAACCCCGTATTCCAACCAAAATTTTGGAATACAATCTCTGGAAACGACCGAATGACGTTCGAAGGAACGCTACAGAAAATAGGAATTCTGTTTGGATTGATGACCATCTCTGCCCTTGGTACAGTTGTTCTTGGATATGTTGTCCCAGGCCTTCTTTACCCAATGATGTTTTTTGGTATGTTTGGAACAATTGGAATCGCCCTGTACCTTATGTTCTCACGTCCATCAAATCCTCAAACACCTGTGATGATTTATGCATTTATGGAAGGGTTCTTCATCGGTCCTCTAACTCTTGTCTTTGAATTGATGTATCCTGGAATCGCAATACAAGCAGGTTTAGCAACTCTTGGAGTGATTGGCGCAATGTTGACAATTTACTCATTGCGAATCATACGGCCAACACCGACTTTCAACAAAATTGTCTTTTCTCTTACAGGATCGATTATGTTCATTTATCTCATCAGCATTATGTTCATGTTCATCCCAGGAGTTTCCATTCCTTTCCTCCATAGCAGTGGACCAATTGGCATAGGAATTAGTCTGTTTATTATTGTCGTTGCATCCCTCATGCTCATCTCAAACTTTGGCATGATTGAGGCAGGTGTACGCATGGGTGCCCCCAAGCAACAAGAATGGTGGGGTGCTTACGGAATCCTCGTAACAGTCCTCTGGTTGTATTTCGAGATGCTCCGATTGCTTGCTAAACTTCGAGACAACTAGGAGTGAAACCTTTGTCAAGACCGCTGCCTGTAGCAGATTTGCAAGACTTCCTCTCAGGCGATGAAGAACGACGTATTGCCTTCATCAAAGTAATTGGAGAATCGCTCTCAGACATTGGTTTCTTTGCATTGGTCAACCATGGTATCGATCTAAATCATATCGAGGAGACATACAGACAAGCAGAGAAGTTCTTTGACCTCAATGAAGAAACGAAGCAATCGTATCTTCGTCCAGAGATTTCACACCAGCGAGGATACACATCTTTTGGAATCGAACACGCTAAGAATAACCCTGCTCCTGATTTGAAAGAATTCTGGCAAACTGGAAGGGGAAACCAGGGCAGTGAAACTGACTTGACATATCCTGCTAACATTTGGCCGAGTCATCATCTGCCTGATTTTCAGGGAAATGTGGATTCGCTTTACACTAAAATGGAAGCGATATCAACAATGCTTCTCAGCGCATGCAGCACCTATCTTGGCCACGAGGAAACATGGCTGCCTGATATGGCAAAAGATGGGAACACCATCATGAGAATTATCCACTATCCTCCTCTTGATGAGTCCACTCCAGAAGGAGCGGTACGTTCTGCTGCTCATGAAGACATCAACCTGATCACCTTGCTCATGACTGCAACTGCTGCCGGATTACAAGTCATGGACAATGACGGGACATGGATTGATGTTGAAGGTAACCATGAACAAATTATCGTAGATTCTGGAGACATGATTCAGAATCTGACAAATGGTTTATTCAAATCCACTACACATCGAGTAGTCAACCCAGGAGATCCGACACAGAGACGCTTTTCTATGCCAATGTTCGTCCATCCACGCAACGAAATAGATCTCACTCCACGTGAAGAATTTGTGGTGCAAACTGGAGGCGTTGCCTCCTATCAATCCATCAATGCAGGAGAGTATCTTCATCAACGACTTGTTGAAATCGGCTTAGCATCGAAATGAGTTGATACGATGCATATACCTACCTTACTGGCAAAGAAAAGAGATGGAGAGATTCTATCAAAAAAAGAACTTTCTTGGTTCATTGAACATCTTTCCGAGATTCCAAACGAACAAATTGGGGCCTTTCTGATGGCATGTCAAATCAATGGACTCAATCCAGATGAAACCTATCATTTGACAACATCGATGCTTGAGAGTGGTGAATCACTTCCACTTAATCCAGCAGCTGTCGACAAGCATTCCACTGGAGGCGTTGGAGACAAGATGAGCATTATTCTAGCACCGGCACTCCGAGCCTGCGGGGCAACTGTACCAATGCTTGCAGGAAGAGGACTCGCCCATACAGGTGGAACCATCGATAAATTGGAATCAATACCAGGTTTCAATACTGGTTTGAGTATTGAGGCAATGAAAATGAATCCTTGCTTTATCTCGAGACAAACAGATGAAATTGCTCCAGCAGATTCCATTCTTTATGCCATTCGTGATGTGACTGCTACTGTTCCATGCATTGGATTGATTACAGCCTCTATTCTTTCAAAGAAAGCGGCTGAAGGTATTCATTCCCTCGTACTGGACGTCAAATACGGTAGGGCAGCATTTATGAAGCATTCAGAAAAGGCGAGAGAATTAGCCGTATCAATGGTTCAAGTCGGTACACAACTCGGCATCAATGTTACAGCTCAATTGACTCAAATGGATCACCCACTTGGCAACTGGCTTGGAAATAGCCATGAGATTTATGAGTCGATTCAATGTTTGAAGGGTATGGGTCCAAAGGATACGATGGAATTGGTTTACGCTCAAGGAAATGCACTTGGATTTGATCTTGAAGAAGTCATTACAAATGGTACTGCATTGGCTGAATTTAGGGAGATGTTAATTCGTCAAGGCGTTGAAACAAGCGTCGCAGACCAACTCCTGCACGACCCATGGAGCGTTCTTCCTAAGGGACCTCAACAATATGTATTGAATGCTGAACAAAATGGAAACATCGCTGACATCGATGCGCTCACCGTCGGTCAGGTTCTCTGTGAAGCAGGGGCTGGCCGTTCTCAACAAGGGCAAGAAATTGATCATGGAATTGGAATCCACTTGCATAAAAAGGTCTCAGATTATGTTGAACAAGGAGAACCTATTATGACGCTCGATGCAGATTATGGATTCGACGTGCACCTTTTACAGCGCCTGAAAGATACAATCAAGATCAGTGATTATCAAGTCAAGGACGGTTCACGAGTTCTTGAAATCATCACAATTGAGAACTGTTCGTAGTTCTTGATTCAATGGAAGCCGTCATAAAGGAGATGTTGTTGGGAAAAATCGCCGATTTAGCTTAGCTGGTGGAGCGTGGGACTGTTAATCCCAAGGTCGTGGGTTCGAGCCCCACAATCGGCGCCTCTATTCCCACTCGATTGTACCGGGTGGTTTGTGCGTAATATCGTATACAACACGATTCACTGCTCCCTTGACTGCATTGGTAATACGTGTGCTGATCTTTTGCAGGATGGCATGAGGGATTTCAGAATATCGAGCAGACATTCCGTCTATGCTTTTTACAGCACGTACAACCACTGTTTCACCGTAGGCACGAACGTCGCCATGAACTCCAACAGATCGTACTGGTAGAAGGGCTGCGAAGTATTGCCAAGGAAGTTCCATTTCACCGGCTGCTGCCGCTGCTTCAAATTCTTCTTCGACAATTGCGCATGCCTCTCTTACGACTTCTACACGCTCAGGAGTGAGTTCTCCAAGAGTTCGTACAGCAAGGCCAGGACCAGGGAAGGGTTGACGCTCTGCAACGATGATCTCGAGTTCTCTTGCGAGTTCACGGACTTCATCCTTGTACAGATCTCGTAGAGGTTCGACAACCTCTAACGTCATGTCTTCAGGCAATCCACCAACATTGTGATGTGACTTGATCGTATCACGAACACCGCCACCAGATTCAATCCAATCTGGAGCAATGGTTCCTTGAACAAGATATTTGGCACCGCATTTCTTTTGTTCATCTTCGAAGATTCGAATAAAGAGTTCTCCAATGACCTTACGCTTTTCCTCAGGTTCTGTAACTCCTTGAAGAGCCTCAAAGTATCGGTCAGCTGCCTTTACTGTAACGAGATTGATTCCTTGCTCAGAAAGCATTCTTTCGATCTCTTCAGTCTCATTCTTACGCATGAAGCCTGTATCAACGTAGACACAGTGGAGAAGATCTCCAACAGCCTTGTTCGCAATAACAGCAGCAACAGTTGAATCAACGCCACCTGAACACGCAATGATTGCGATATCATCGATTGTAGCCTTCATTTGCTCAATCGATTCTTCGATGAATTCAGGTGCATCAAACATTTCAAGCCCCGCCGTTTACTTCACGATCCATCTTTAGGACACGCTCAATTTGGTCGAGTTTATCTTGAACTAGTTTCTGAGCCATATCATCATTGACTAGGGCCAACATCTGTACAGCAAGATGTCCTGCATTGTCTCCTCGGTCAACACCGACAGTAGCAGCAGGTACCCCGGGAGGGAGTTGGACAATTGAGAGAAGCGAATCGAATGGAACTTTTCCTCCACAAGGAACTCCAATCACAGGCTTTGTGGTCAAAGCAGCAACTGCACCGGGTAATGCAGCAGCAAGACCAGCCATAGCGATGAAGACTTTGCAACCATCTTCTTCTGCTTTGTGAATAATTTCTTCTACAAATTTAGGGGAACGATGAGCAGATGCTACACGTAATTGGTAATCTACGCCAAAATGATTGAGAATTTTGGTACACTTTTCAGCAACAGGCATGTCCGATTTCGAACCGAGTAAGATGGTTACATCCATGTTTCTTCCCCGTCGCGGATGGTTCTTTTAGATGACCCTCGGCCATCCTACAAAAAAACCGTCACTCTTCTTCGATGAGAATGCCATTCAAATCGAAAAATTCGTTGCTAAAAACATCGAGATGTAACCAACAATCGTTCTCTTCAAAGGTACAATACATTGCACCAATCACACCATTTTTCCTTAGAATCGCCATCAATCCATTCGAAGGTCTCGTATTGAGTAAATGCCACTGATTCTTATGATTCGCTGAGAGCTCAAGTAGAGTTTTCGGATTCCATTGATGACGAAACTGGACACCAAAACCTGCAGAGGTTCGATTGGCGATACGATAGGTGATACCAAATTGAATCCAACCGATTCCCAAAGGTACCCAAGCAGATACGGATTCGATGAATGCTAAAATAAGCGCAGCAGACATTAGAAGTCCACTAGCGTGAACACCTCGGTGAAGGATGAGGACCCTTCGTTGAGACATTGTTGAGAAGAGAGCAAAACCAAGAAGAAGAATTGATGCTAAAATGAACCATGGTACAACTTCGGTATATTTTCCAGATATGATTAACAAAATTGGACAAACAAGCGTGAAAAGAGACCAAGCCATTGTGAAAAGAGGAATGATCATGACAGGGCGTTCCTCTGAGGGAAACCAACCATCAACAAACAACCCAACCATGTCCTTGCGAAGAACTCCCACTTCATTTGATTGTTGTATATAGGCAATGAGATTAAGACATAGCATCAGCAACTCGTATTACAATGGAACAAGTATACGCCTCCTCAAGAGAAGACTTTCTCGCCAAGATAGGAAAGCATCCATATGTGGACATTGAAAATAATGGCAACACACTCATCCTCCGAAAAGGATGGCTGCAAATGATTACATTGAGCATAATGGAAATGGAAGAGAAGATACTGGTGCGATTCAGACCCAAGATTAGTCTCATTGGTTTGATGATCCTTGCCACGGTCATCGTCATCTCAATCGCAACGATATCTTGGGTTTGGACTCTACTTGAAGTCGTACTTATTGGATTCGCTTTGCTTATACATTCATCCCAACTCACGTGGGAAATGCTTCAATTCACTCAGGAACCGATTGAATTCAGTCGTCATTCATCAAATGGATGATGCAGGCATAGATTACGAGCTGCATAGACTTCATCTACACGACGGACAGGGGTCGTGATTGGAGCATTGTGGAGTGTTTCAGCATCGACTTGCAATACTTTAGCGAAATCTTCCGCAAACGTATCGAGCGTATCTTTCGATTCGGTTTCAGTTGGTTCAATCATCATACATTCTGGAACGACCAATGGGAAATACACGGTTGGAGCCATGTATCCCATATCGAGCAAACCTTTGGCGACATCCATGGCAGAAATTCCAAGAGATTCTTTAGCAGGTGCAAGAGAAAGCGTGAATTCGTGCTTTGCGACAACAGTCTCTGCCCCATCCACAAACATGTGGTCGACACCAGCTGATTTTGCTTCTCTGTGGATAGCATGGCGCAGATAGTTCGCGTTCAATACTGCGTGTTCGGACATGGTTCGAAGTTCCTTACCGTATCGTCGATAGTATGCCCAACAGCGAATAATTGCACCAGCATTTCCATGCCATTGCTGAACCTTACCAATCGTATGTTCTGGTTCATGCCAAGTGTACCAGAATTCATCGACTGCTTGTTCCTGTTCAGATTCAATTGCCTCTCTTCGAGATACGATTGGAGTCGGTAGGAATGGTGCCAGATGTTGCTTTACGCCAATTGGGCCTGATCCTGGACCTCCACCGCCGTGAGGCTGAGAGAAGGTTTTGTGAAGATTGTAGTGAACAGCATCGAAGCCCATTAGACCAGGGCTTGTTCTTCCCAGAATAGCGTTGAAGTTTGCTCCGTCATAATACATGAGTCCACCAACGCCATGAACGAGTTCTGATGCTTCTGCGATATCATGTTCAAACAAACCGAGTGTATTTGGATTCGTAATCATCATGGCCGCAGTATCATCTCCAACGACTGCACGTAATGCGTCAAGATCGATTCGTCCATCGACTTTACTTGGAATTTCAATGATTTCAAATCCAGCCATAGCAGCACTTGCAGGATTTGTTCCATGTGCAGAATCAGGAACAATAACCTTCGTTCTTTGATGCTCACCACGGTGTCTGAAGTATTCTTGGAAACATCGTACTGCAGTGAATTCACCCTGAGCACCAGCGACTGGTTGCAATGTAACTGCATCCATACCTGCACAAACAGAAAGCATCTCTTGCATTTCATAATAAATTGAAAGCAGTCCTTGGATTTGATGTTCAGGCTGATGTGGATGAATATCTGCGATCCCCGGTAATTGTGCAATCACTTCATTCACTCGAGGATTATGCTTCATTGTGCATGAACCAAGCGGGTAAAATCCAGTGTCAATTCCATAGTTTCTCTTCGAAAGCCACGTGTAGTGACGGACCATCTCTGGCTCAGAAAGACGTGGCCAGCGTGGAAGGTTCTTGCGAACAAGATTGTCAGGTAGGGAGAGTTCAGAACCATCGAGAAGAGGCTTAGGTTGCGCATATCCCTTTCCAGGAGCACCATTGTGATCGAAAAGATGACTCATGCGACCACCTCATTGACCCATGATTGAAGTTCAGTAGCAAGTTGTTCGATATCATGGCCAGAGGTTTGGTCTGTAAACGTGAGTAACAAACGATTCGATTGGTCTGGATACCACCATGAAAGATCAAATCCACCAATGATTCCTTTATCCTCGAGGTAGGTCAAGCAATTCTTACCGGTATCGGGTACTTCGATAGCAAATTCATTGAAGTGGGATTGATGTTGATGAACGATTGATAATCCTTCGATTGAACTTAACTTTTGTTTAGCATAGGTACAAGCAGCCATATTTCGTATTGCAAGTTCTTCAAGACCTTCTGGTCCTAAAAGCGACATGTGCATTGCCCCCATTAGAGCAATGAGTGTCTCATTTGTGCATATGTTGGAGGTTGCTCGATGTCGTCGAATGTGCTGCTCACGGGTTGAAAGCGTGAGACAATACGCTTCTTTTCCATCAACATCAATGCTTCGTCCGACAATTCGACCTGGCATTAAACGAAGGTAAGCCTTCGTGCATCCAAAGATGCCATAGATTGGACCTCCTGCGGTAATAGGACTTCCAAGAGGTTGTCCTTCTCCAACAACAATATCTGCGCCATAGTTACCTGGTGCTTCAACCAGTCCCAACGAGATAGGTTGGATTGCAACAATAAGCGCAGTATGTTCTCCGATAATTTCCTTTAATGCAGGATAACCTCCATCGATGATACCGAGAGGATTTGGTTGTTCCACATAGACTGCGCAGGAACCAGCGGCATTGGCAACATCATCTAAATTGATAAGACCGTTTTCATGATGTCTAAGTTTCTTTATTTCTATTCCAGCACCTTGGCAGTAGTTGTAAATGACCGAACAGCGATCTGGGGGTGTTAGTTCTGAAATGTAGACAGTATTCTTCTGTTCTGCTTTCCGATTGTGGACGCGAACTGCACAAGTTATTGCTTCAGCAGCTGCGGTTGAACCATCATAGAGAGAGAGATTGGTCACAGGCATGGCGATCAATTCTGAAATCAAGGACTGGAATTCCCACATCGCCTGCAACATTCCCTGAGATACTTCGGGCTGATATGGAGTATATGAGGTCAGAAATTCTCCACGAGTGATCAGTTGGAACACACAAGAAGGAACGAAGTTTCGATACAAACCTGCACCTAGGAACGATACCTTCTCTCCGAGAGCAACATTGGAACCCAGTAATCGCTTTGCATCAGCAAGGAGTTCTTCCTCACTTTGAGCCTCAGGAAGGGGCAAATCTTCGTTCATACGGACGCCCATAGGGACATCAGCAAACAATGCATCAATGGAGTCGAACCCCATTTCTTGAAGCATTTCTTTTTCTCGTCCTAGATTTGGAAGTTGGTCAACCATTCAAATGCACCTCCGCAGGTGTATTGAACCAATCGCGTAGCGCTCATAATAGTCGTCATTCAGCCACAAGAATTTTCAGACCAATTCAAACGAATGGTGGTCGGACGATGATGGCCTTAACAGAGGACCTTGGGCTCGCTGCAATCAAGACCTCATCGCCCTCTTTTACGCCTGAAATGTAACCAATCCCGATACCTGTATTACCCAATGAAGGCGAAGGTGCTCCGGAGGTGAGTTCTCCGATTACTGAACCATCCATTGATGTGACGCTTTTCCCTGGTCTTGGAAGCGGTCCTCGTTCGAGATACTTGATTCCCCACCAACGAGCGTCAGAATCAGGATGAGAGATGACTCTTGATTTACCAGTAAATTCATGATTGAGATCGAGCCCAAATGGTACGTTTGTTTCCCACGAGTCTCTCGCTAGGAAAGTATGTGATCCATCATCCAGACCAGGCCATAGGAAGTCGACTCCTGAGAGAAGGTACCCC
>OBPB01000085.1_pt1 | contig 23682 bp, 17 predicted proteins | sample 1534631 | NCBI WGS metagenome assembly OBPB01 (sample SAMEA3275471, study PRJEB22092) | marine metagenome | biome: Marine environment; feature: Belgian marine environment, sample taken at 3 meters depth; material: Sterile flask | collected 2014-06-24T18:06:27+00 | depth 3 m
GTCCGACGTTCTTGTATTCAGGGAAACATGGCCGTCCGGCAACGTTGTCGAGTTCGGCAGGAGGTGCAACGTTGCCATCACAGTTGAGGTTGTGGTAATCGATGAGCAGCATGTTGTCGGTTTGCAATCGGTGGGCAAGCAAATCGGTGTGGCTGTGGTTTTCATCTTCGATTTCGACAACCGGATCAACCCATTCAGGAGCAGCCATTTCCTCAACGTTTTTGTCGCCACCTAGTGCGAGGTAGGCGGTTGCAGAAAGCAAACTGATGATGACCAATCCCACGAAAGCGTAGGTAATGAGTTGGTCTGCTGCTTCACGGTCCATGAGCAAACGGCGGGGTTGCATGGACGATGACTTGAGGTGTTGTATTTCAATTGGACCTTCCAACTAAATTGCAACTTCAGTGGTTTGCTATTGTTTATCTATCGGTGTCGCGACCTTCAGCCATGCGGCGCATGACATCCTCAATTCTTGTTGCACTCATGTTTTCACTGATTGTGCTTGTGCCCGTGCAATCTGGCGCACACACTGCAAGTGCCTTCACTGTTCTAGTCGAGGACGACGGCTTTTCACAAAGTTCTCCAGAAATCTTCCACAACGATTCCATCATTTGGTACAATACTGACAACGCTTCGAACATCACGCACCGTTTGGTCTATGATCACGATGGAGACGGGCTTTACAACGGGACCTTCGACTGGGATTCCGGTGAGTTGCATGCTTACTGCGAAACCGATGAAAACAACACCAAAATCGATGCGAACTGCACGACGATGTTCTTTGTTGTCTTTGATGTCAATTGGACCGAGGGCGATTATGGCTACCAAGACCTGCGCTCGGATGGGACCGTTGCCAACGGAACAATTCGCCTGTTCAAGGATATGGACAGTCACAACGCCTCGACTGCTCCATCGGTTGGCAGTTCCTTTGGCGTCACCCAAGAGGATGAAACGCCCTCCGATTCTTCTGAGGCGAACGATGAACCACTGGCGCCGGAAACAGTTTTGCTGTATATTGCAATGGGCACCGGTGGCGCAGCAGCGTTGCTTTTAGTGTTGCTTTTGGTACGACGTGAGGAAGAGCCCAAGCACTTCTCAAGCGAACAAGAATGAACCGTTCATTCTTCTTCACTGGCTGGGGCAGACCTGATTTTATTTTCTTGCTCTTCAATGGTGTTTCTCAAAATTAGCCCGTGCAGTGTCTTGATTTTACGGTCTTTGATGAGTTCATTGACACGGACTTCAAGTTCAAACAATATTTCATCATTCTTGGCGTCGAGAACCTCTTTTCGAAGAGATTCAAATCGCTGTCGCCGCGAGAAAAACACGTAGAAGTAAATGGGGATCAACAAAAATGGAATCACTAACTCTTCAGTGACCACTTCCATGAGGCCTGACAGTGACAACTCAAGCGCTTCCCCATCATATTTGGTATCGGTCTCAAAGCCCCCGTAATAGAAGAAGCCAGTCGGCACACCAAAGTAACGATTGAACGGCGTGTTATCGGCGTCTAATGGATCAGAACCGCGGTCGAGTTCGATGACATCTGGCCAGTAATCGTTGTCATCATCTTCGTCCACGGCGTCAGGTATGGTGTCATAATCGGTATCGACGGGGTATGAATTGACGTCCATTGGGTCGTATTGGAAAAGAGCGCCTGAGGATGCAATTTCCAGCTCATTCGAGATTCCATCACCGTCGATGTCCGTATCAAGGACATCTGGAATCCAATCAAGGTCCATGTCGGAGCAACCGTACAACACAGAGCGACTTTTTCCAAAGCGGGTTGGGCAATCGTCAGTGATGTCAAGGTTGGGCTGATCAGCAAAGTTGTCGCCGTCTAAATCGCTCCAAGCATCGGCTCGTTCGGGGAACGCATCAGCGCCCATGCTGATGTTCCATGTTGCATCTGGGTCTGAATAGCCGTCACCATCCGTGTCCAAACATCCGGTTCTGTCATGCGTTGAGGTTCCATTTCCATTGGGGCAGGCATCACTTTCGTTATCGGCGCTACCATTGTTGCTTTCGTTTCCTGTCGTTCCATCAGCAAAGGTGACAAAGGCGTGCGAAAGTTCTGTCGAAGGCGCATGGTTTGGTTCAATCATGCCAGCACCTGCTATGAGAAACAGACAAATCCATACCAAGAATTGACGCATGTTTCTACGTGCGCCCATTCGGTTATCAAACCCTCCATCCCGTGGCACTCATGAGACATGAAAGGGAAGGGATTGAAAAGGACCAAGTTGACGGAACGCCATGCAAAAGAAAGCGCTCGCATTAACGCTGCTTCTCGCTGCGCTCAGTTTTTCTCCTGGTTGCCTTGGTGGCGATGATGCCTCATCCAGTGAAACCGTTCCGGAATTCACAATGATCGCTGATGACGGACTCGAGTACGGAGATGAATCCCTGCTCGGAACAAACTACATTCTCCACTTTTCCGCCTCGTGGTGCAACCAGTGTCGCCCGACCATGCACGCTGTGACCAACCATCTGGACGGCGAAATGTACATTGTGGTTTCAACCGATGCCAATGATGGCGGCCAAACGAAACTAGGCGAATGGCACACACAGGTCAATGAAAGCAAGGACGACAGCAGCGTATCTGCTCCCTTCACAATGAACGTCGGTCTCGCTCAAGATTTTGAAATCAACAACACACCAACATTGATCCTTGTCGGCAAAGATGGCACGGTCATCGACCGTCACATCGGTCCGATGATTGAGGAAGAAGTCATCGATGATTTCTGGGCTCAAGGCCAATGAACTCGGCGTTTAAGTAGCGTCGAGAGACAGTGCATTCATGGCGAATGCAAGGAAACCAAGGAAACCACGCAGAACATCGGCGGGAAACATCTCCAGTACATTCGGCGTCATCAGGGTCTCAGAGGAGATGGATGAAATTGATATCCAACAAAACATGGTAGCCCTCACTTGGATTGATGATATTGTCAGCGATTCAAACGGGGCACTTCATTATGAGAACACATCAAACGGTGTTGTGGCCGTCGGATACATGGACGATGTCAAGGTTCAGGTTGATGTTCGATTGTGTGCAGAGCGTGCCTTGAATTTGGATTATTGGGAACAAGGGCATGTGCCGGCATTCGTGAATTCAAATGAGCTCTGCATTGAGATGGGCAACGATTACAATCATCAAGTTCCTGACCTCGACCTTTGCGCAGCGCTGCTTATGTTGCTTTCTTCGAAAGGCGTCCCACTGACAATGTATCCTTCGACATTGTACAAATTTTTTCCACTTGAAAAACTCACAACCCTCCTCGTTCATGAAGACGACACCGTTGTGAAACATACCTTGGAAGCGATGGGACAACTATCCTGCGCCGCTTCATTGCGCCAGTTGAAGAAGATGGTCCACCGAGCCCGGGACGAAACCCTCGTAATGACAACCTTGGAAGCGTTGTACTACGGTCGAGGCATCAACATGAAGGCGTACCTGCCTTTGCTTATCGAGATCTCCAACAGTGACCAACCTGCTTCCAAAGTAAGCGCCATCGAGATGATTGGTTTGGTTGTCACCCCCGCGCAAAAAGAGTGCCTTCCTATCTTGAAGCGCTTGGTTCAATTTGACCATCCTTGTGTTCTCGGCCCAGTGCTCGACACCTACATCGAGATGGCACGGGAAGACGCGCTTCAAGATTGCATTTATCTGTTAAAATACAGGAACGAGATCTGGCACATGGATATCATTCGAAAATTGTGCACCATTCAACACCCATTGGTTCGCAACTTTCTTTCAGTGCGCTACATCACCAACGCTGCCTCAACGTACGAACGGGAGTGTATTGAGCGCTCTTTGAACGAAGGATGCGAAACTCAAACGGAGAAGGCCCTCGTCGAATACATTCTTTCAGCCAATGTATTTGGTACAACAAACCCCACGTCGGACGAAGATGATGATGAGGAGTTCTCAGGCCTTGGAAGTCTCTTCGGTTGATTCGAGGCGTCGCTGACGAAGCGCTTCAACAGCAACAACGCTGACCGCCACTTGGAGGTTGTAAGACGGGACAAAACCATCCATTGGTAACAACACGCATGCATCTGCAGCATCAAGCACCGTTTGACTAATGCCTTCCTTTTCAGCACCGACAACCAACATCACATCGCCGGTTAAGGTTTCATCCCAGGGACCATGTGTGCCAACATCTTCAACAGCAATGATTCGAACATCATTGGCCTTTGCTGCAGCAAGAATCCCTTCAGTGGTGTCATAGACAACCGGAATGAATCGATCCGCTCGCATGCTTGAGCGTCGGATGGTCCTTCGCTCTTCATGGGTCTTGGTGACGTTAAGCACAACAGCATCCGCTCCTGCTACCTCAGCGGTCCGAATGGCAAAACCAAGGTTGGTCGAGTAGGTGACACCATCAAAGAACCAGATGGTTCCGCCTCGCTGAAACACTTCGTCAAGCGTGGCTTGCGGCGTTCGTCCAACCAAGGCGAGAGCGTCCACATGGCCATCTGCAGACATTCGCCACAGATCGTTCGTGGAACCTTCCTCGAGTGGAATTCCTGCCGATTCGCACAACAAGCGAATCTCTGCCGTGTCTTTCTCACGGTCAACAAGGACCATTGTGATGGCAGTTCCATCCTGGAGGGCTTGGAGCACATCCTCAGCCCCTGTTATTTGTCCCGCCATGGAGATGCGTGGGCCGCAGGCCTCATGAGGCTATCCGACTTGGGGGTTCCATGGCGAAAACGCACAGTCCAAAATTTCTCAAGATGGTGGAAACCGCTCGGGCCTTGATTCCCGAATGCAGCGCAAGCGACCTTCGAGTCATGCTTACAGACGGCTCACCGCTTGTCGTCATCGATGTGCGAGAGCAGCATGAATTCCAAGCAGGCCACCTGGCCGGTTCGATGCACATTGGCAAAGGGGTCTTAGAACGCGACATTGAGAAGCATCAATTTGCAGAAGACACTCGTCTCGTCCTCTACTGTGGCGGTGGCTTTCGAAGCGCAATCGCAGCTCGCTCACTCAAGGATATGGGTTACAGTCAGGCGTTTTCCCTGTGGGGCGGATGGCGTGCCATTCTTGCAGAAGGCTTGGAAACGAACCTCGAATAGACCCCCCGGCTGTTCATGCAGTACGCGTTTTGGAGGGTTCTGGAGTCCTCCTGCCGCGTGGACAGGCTCATAAAGGGGAGTTTTGTCGGCAGGATGCTGAGAAGCGTAGGTGTTCATTATGGCTCAAGGATTGTACCAACACGTTCGTCAAACTTGGAAGCGCCCAAACGATGCACTGCCTCACATGTACAGGCAGACACGCATGGCTCAATGGCGCCGTGAACCTGTCAACTGCCGCATCGAGCGACCAACTCGCCTCGATGCTGCACGCCGTCTCGGCTACAAAGCCAAGCAAGGTGTTGTCATGATCCGAACCCGCATCCGCCGTGGTGGATTGCGCAAGGGTAAGATTCACATGAAGCGAAAGCCATCGAAGGCCGGTATCAAGAAGATCACCATGGCCAAGAACACGCAGCGAATGGCAGAAGAGCGTGTTGCACGCCACTTCCCTAACCTCGAAGTGCTCAACTCCTACTGGGTTGGCCAAGATGGAAAGCACAAGTTCTACGAAGTCATCATGATTGATACTCACCACCCTGCCATCATCAAGGATAAGCAACTCGGTGTGTTCAGTGCTGCAAACGGCAAGAAGTCCCACCGTGGACGAGCTTACCGTGGCAAGACCTCCGCTGGAAAGCGCGGACGTGGTTTGCACAACAAGGGGAAGGGTGCAGAGAAGTTGCGACCTTCGCTCAAGGCAAACCTCAACCGTGGCAAGTGAGCAGAACGCTCGGCCATGCTTTGGCGGCCAATCGCTTTGGTTTCGAATCTGTTCGGGTTTGATTTATTGCCCGTCGACTTCTCGCATATCTGAGGCTCAACCATGGTTCAAGGCGAAGACACCGTTACCCGCTTGACCGGGCTTGAGGTGTTTCTTCCTGATGGGCGAAGGCTCGGTGTCGTTCATGACGCCGTTGTCGACGCAAACGGAATGCAATGCACACACCTCTTTGTCCGTGATCCCGATGAAGCACTTGTTGAAGGTTCAGTGCATGTGGCAATTCCTTGGCGTTGGATCCGAGCCATCGATCAAATCGTGTTATTGCGCTGGTTCCCGCCAACTCCAATCCCACTGAATTCCTGAGGCGGTGACAAAGTTGGAACTTCACATCTTGGGCACAGCATCGGCGCGACCCGCGAGTCAACGTCAAGTGAGTGGTAGCCTTCTCGCGTGCGAAGACGGTGTTGCTGTCATCGACGCCGGTGAAGGATTTCAAACCCGATACGCCGATCATCGCAAACGCCTCAAAACACAGTCCCCCCCAGTCTCTCTAAGAGCTGCTAAAATCGGTGCTGTATGCCTTACACACGGGCATCTCGATCACACTTGGGGGTTGTTACCTTGGTTGCAAACCATGGCGCTCGACCGCCGAGAAAAGCCACTTTTGATCATCGGTCCCACCTCAAGTGATACGCTCGAGGCATTGTGTGCAGGCGAACCCATTCCACCAGAGGCCCCCCCGGCTGAACTCGCCCGGCAAATGCAATCATGGCACAGTTTGGGCGCCACGAGTGAAGGACTTGGCTACAAAGTCCGTTGGATTCTTGGGGATGTTGTCGCTGACAAATGGGTCGAAATCAACCCGGAAACGGGTGCTTCGACTTCCCTTGACGCCATGCCGCAACCAGAGGGATGGAAGCAAGTGAAAATCGTTCCACTTGCCACGACACACACGGTCCCCTCCTGCGCTTGGATGTTTGAATCGAAAGAAAAGTCCGGCAAATTCAACCGGTTGAAGGCAGCCGAGTTGCGTTTATCGAAAGAACAGCAAACAGAATTGGGCCAAGGTCGAGATCTCACGCTTGACGATGGTGAGGTGCTTCATGCCGCTTCCTTCCGTGGCGAATCGATTCGACCTCGCCGCTTTGTGATTTCTGGTGACACTGCCGAGCAGGCTCCGGGTTTGACGGCCTTGGAAGGTGTGGATGTGTTGGTGCACGAAGCCACGTTTTTGGAAGACACGAAAGACCACGCAACAGAACACCTCCATTCCACAGCAACAGGGGCCGTCCGCACAGCTCTTGCATGCGATGCCAGCCATCTTGTGCTCACCCACTTCAGCGCCCGAATCAAAGACGGCAACATCTCTCTTTCAGAAGCCAACAAAGCCGGAGAGGGATTGCCACTCAACATCAGCCTTGCCAGTGATGGGGACCGAGTGCACCTCCATGCCAACGGCCATGTGACCCATCGGTCGTGGTCACAAAATGGCTGGACAGCGTGAAACAATCCTCCACATCATTCAAGTGGACGATGAACAACAGCAAAGCATGCGTTCCTCTCTTGTGGCGGTTTTACTGTTCGTCATGCTCATGGTGCCACCATCCGCACTCGCTGATGCGGGACGCGCTGCCCCCTCCTGCACAGAAACGACCGCAGCTGCATTTTCGAGTTCCGATGCCATCTCCGATGGAGAATGCGTCAAGGTCTCCTTGGGTGTGTTAATGCCGGGCGATGTTTTCGACATCAACATCAACATCATCGATGATGCGATGGATGTCTTCGTGTTCGATCAAAACACCATTCAACCTTACGACCTCGGTCAATCCTATCGCTCATCGTATGAACAAATTCCATCCACTGAATCTGCCTTGGGTTCGTATTCATTCCATTGGAAAGTTCCGTCGTCTCTCTCTCAGAAAACGTGGTACATTGTGTTCGATAATCTTGACCACGATGGGGATCAAGGCATGGGTGACCTGGGTGGAAACGACAGCAGGGCCAGTCTCAATGTTCAAGCCATTAACGAAGCGTACTGGACGCCGTATCACGACTTGATTCAAATGGAACCCGACTCGTATCAAACACTTCTCTCCGGCGACGCATTACGTTTGGATGCGGGCACAACCGTGGTGGTGAGTGCTTGGTCGCTTGAGTCTCAAGGCGATGTTTACCTTCAAACGGAGAACATGAACAACCTCTACACGACGGGTGGCGTCGGTACCCTCTCAATCACTGGAGCATCGTTGCAATCAGTCGAGGGATCGTCTTCCTTTTCGTGGATTGTGCCAAATGAGTTGGATGGTGAATCACTGGTTTTGGTAGCCGATAACACCGATACCCCAGTCAGCGGTGCGAACGGTGATGAAACCGTTCGAATGACCGTTCGTGTTGAACTCTCACCAACCCTTAATCCAGTGCTCTCCAATGATGCAGGTGGTTCGACGACGGTTGGAGCATCCGTGAATTTTGACGCATCTTCCACGCCCAACCGGCTCAACCAAATTGATGCGGTGCAATGGGACTTTGATTCAAATGTGGATTCTGATAACGATGGCACGGCAAACAACGACGCAGACGCAATTGGTTTCACAGCCGATGCATCATGGCCAACACCTGGCGACCGCACTGTTACACTCTGGGTGACTTCGCCAACAGGGGAGATGGCCTCCACGACCACCACGATTACCGTGAATGACGTCATTGATCCAATCGCTCGAATTGGAGGCAATGGTCAGCCAGTAGCAGGCGGCTGGCGTTTGCTCGTCAACGATGCGCTTGTGCTGAATTGCGACAGCAGCAGCGATGACCACCTCATCTCAGCATGCGCATGGAACCTTGACGGCTCGCCCTTCGGCCAGAATTCCTCGGTGCTCCTCTCTTGGGCGTCGATTGGAAGCCACGAAGTTGTGCTGACAGTGACCGACGCTTCTGGCAACACCAACGCCACAACGACCACGGTTGTTGTCATTGACAACACCTTACCTGTGCTCCAACAAACCTCCCTGAATGTACTTCCTTCGAGCGGCATGATTGACCAACCCCTCACCTGCTCGGTTGAGGCAAACGATCCATTCGATGATGCTTCTGCCCTCCGCTACCACTGGGACCTCAATCCTGAACTCGACAGCGATGGAAACGGCGATGCAAGGGATGATCCAGACCGAATGGGCAGCACTGCTGACCTGACGTTCAAGCAACCTGGAACGTACACCGTCGTTGTCACTGTCTTTGATCCATCGAACAACACCGATGACCATGCCTTCACCCTCAATATCGGCGAGCCAACAGAAGAAGGCAGCATTGCTGGAATGCTTTTGATTGTCTTGTTTATTGGAACCCTCACAATGGGCATCGCCCTTGTTGGCCACCGCCGCTGGCAACACGGTGTTGCCGTTGACCTCCTTGTCGGACGAGGCCTCTCCGTCCCTGAAGCAAAAGCACACATTGCCAACGTGGTGGATGCTCGAAAGACACCCCTGTTCGCTTCGGCTACCGTTCTTGCCGGCCTTGATGTTGGCGAGGTCACGTCAACAGAAGTACAAGAAGAGCAAACGAAGGCCGCAGAACTCGAGTCGATTTACGGTTCAAGCAACTCCATGCAGACCGGTTCAGCCTTTGCCCCTCCAGCGGCAAATCCTACCATAAGCGCAGGCAGTCAACTGGCCGCCTCTGATGCGATGGCCCTGTTCAATGACGAGCCAGTCGCTAGAGAGCCCGAAGCGCCTGCACCAAACCAAATGATCCAAGATTTGATGCCGGCAGAAGCCCCTCAAACAGTTGTTAAGAGCGGCGGCGTACAGCTTCCACAAGGAAACCAAGCCGCACCCAGCGCTCAACAGCAACCAGCAGTCGCACCACCTGTGGAGCAACCAGTTCCAATTCCAGTTCCTGCCGCTCCAGCCGCCCCTGTCGAACAAGCAACCACCAAAACACTCAGCTGTGTTGCATGCAACACCGGTTTTTCAGTCACCTTGCCGGCAGGCGTACCACAAGCAGTTGTGGCTTGCCCGTCATGCAACGCAGACAACATTGTCACCGCTTGACCTAGCCCTGAGCATGTCCTTCAGATGCCCGTTTGACCCGTTCATGAAGGGGATGGGTTCTCATAGTGGCTCTGCTTGCTAAGTGCATGGATGAGGTGGCCGTTCGTGTTGTGCGAGCCGGATTGCCTCAGCAGAGGGACCCGAGGCGCATGGCCGTGTTCCTCGTCGTGGTCATGTTTGCATCCATCGCCCAACCAGCGGGAGCGGACCTCTCAGTCACTCGAGATGATTATGGCGTCCTCGATGCGCTTGAGGAAACGCTCAACGCCCGTACGGACAGCGGCGAAGGGGAATTGGCGACCACAGCCGCTCTTACTGCACTCAATGAAGTGGATACAAACGCAAGGCCAATCGGTCCGAATGACGCCCTCAGTGAAGCAAGTGCTTACCTCGACAATGTCTCGTTGAGGGACAGTTCCTCGTTTGAAGTCGATCACCCCCGCCCCTACGAGTTCTTAATCGACGCATCCACTCAACCAGATGGATGGCCGTACAACCTGTTTGAGACTTTGTTCTCGGTCAACTCGCTCGGCTTGGACAACCCGTTGGGCATCGGTATCAACACCTATGCCATCTACGTCAATTACTCCTCTCGCAACAACGGTCCATCCTTTGAGGCATGGCAAAATGGCACCTTCACAGGCGAACTCATCGTCGGCACAGACCTTGTGCTGTTCAACAATTACATCGACATCGATGGCGATGGGGGCGACGATCTATCGGTTGGCCTGACCATTCAAGGCTTGATCACTCAAGGCGATGGATTCGGATTGGAATTCGGTGATTGTATCGTGACGCCGAGCCCAGCACCAGGAATTCCCGATGTGACCGTTCCATGCGTCGAAGAATTATGGCTCAGGCCAACATTCCAATGGGCTGTGACAGCCCTTGACCAAAACGATCCACTATGGGACGATTTAGCCAACTTGGAAGTGAGCTTGATGAAAGGACTGGCTTTTGATCTCACCCTCCAAGACTCAGAATCGTATGCCATTGTCATCGATACTCAATTTACCCAACCTCCCCACCAATACACGCTCTCCGTTGGTCTCCAAAAGATGGCTTTCAAAGTGAATGCATTGGTGACCAACACGGCGGCGTTCCTCGCTGGTTTGTTTGGGGGTACAATCAACCCCTCTGATTTGAGCCTCACTTCCATTTCAGCCCCATACGCAATTCGTGTGTCAAACCCAGACGCACCAGGCGGCAACCGCCAAACAGATTGTGCAGATGCATCCTACTTTGACCCGATTGCAGATCATCTTGCCAAGAGCGACGAACACAAATGTGGCCTCGGTGTTGGTGTCGGGTTCATACGGTTCGATGGCTATGGCAGTGGCACCTCAGCACCTGTGCTCGAAACGGCCTACATCGATGTGGGATTCCACCCTGAAGAGGGTGAAACCCGAATCCCGGAGGAAATTGACATCACACTTCGAAACGACAACCTTGGGCAAAACACGTTTGACACGGTGGAAATTTTCTCAGATGTTGGTGTGGATCTCTACCTCCATTATTTCGAAGACCGTTCGAACATACCAGAAGGCAACAATCCTTTTGGAAACATTACCGACTCTCGAAGTTGGATTCGAGGTCTTCCTTCCGGCACCATGCCAGCCGAAGAAATTGCGGCTATCTTCACGATGATTGGCGAAGCACCAGGCAGCCAAGGGTTCCCTGGCGACATTCCTGAACGTCTTTCACTCATCATCGCCATCAAGAACTTCACTGGTGATTCGACCACGAACGTCAACGACCCAACCTTGCCGGTGAATCCAGCAGAGCCACCTAACACGCTGGTTCTCATCGCAGGAACAGAATCAATCGATCGTTTGGAATACAAATCCACCTTCAAGCGAGGTGGCTATGAGTCGGATCGCTCCTCGCTCGAGCTCACCATCGATAACGTTCCAAAAGTCATCATTGTCGAAGGGAGTTTCATGGTCCCCGAAAGTGGCCTCAGTCGGGTCAACTTTGACAATCCGAACCTCGGAACGGTTGCTCAAATTTTTGACAATGCCTTGTTGACCATTGTTGAGGTCATTCTCGATGTGGGCGACATTGTCAATGGTCTGCCAGAATCCATCGTCGGTACCGCTGGCTCAGAAGGCGGCGCAGTGGGCTTGCATTGCCGAAACCAAGTCCGAAGCACGCTTCCAACCTCGGTGCGTTCCCCAATGCCTATTGGTCAAGTCATGTTTTCAATCTCGAGCACGGATAACCCTTGGTTGCCCGAAATCGACCATATTTTGCTTTCCGAAGACACCACTGCTGAGATGGTGGATGGAAGACTTGGTCCAATTCAACCTCTTGTACCGGTGGCCATGAGTGCGAGGATTGGTGGCATCACGGATGTGGAACACTCCTATGATCCGGTCAATGATATCCGGCAAATGGAGTTACGGGGCCAAGAAGGAGGCCCGCTCCTCATCGGACACATGCGCCACACCGACGGTGACCTGGAGAACGCAACACGCCAATCCGCCACGGTATCAAACCGCCCGAGCACGTTCAACCTCACCCAGACTTCGGAGGCGATGACCTACTCTGCAAGCAGCCCGATTGGAACCATTACCTACGGTGGAGAGAGCGCAACCCAACGCAACGCAATCCGGTTGAAGGGACTGCCAGCAGCCTTCTCATTGGTGCTTGGTGACACGGTTGGTTATGTCGCAAACGAACCGATGGAATCCATTCAGATTCAGATGACCAACGCCACAAACCCCCTCACAATGGACGGTGACCATTTCAGATTCTGGGTCAACGAAGACATCGGTGAAGCAAGCCTCAGCGTTGCCATTTCACAAGTCACAAGCGTTCAGCGACTCTCACCGATCGATCCTGGGTCTTCAGGACCAGAAGGGAATTCTCGTGTTGAGATGACCCGTGCTCAATCGGCTCCTTTCAATGTCATTCTTGAGGATGAAACAGACTATGTTGACAGATTCAAAGGTATGAACGGCCGCATCGCTATTGATCCATTGCCGGCAGATATCACAATTGCGTACCCCAGCGCAGTTGATTCAACAGGCCTTGAATTACCAACCTTCGACGAGGGCGATGGTGTTGAAGCACTTTCGTTCTTCCTTGGCGATTTGGTCGACTTCGGGACTGTTGTGAACGACCTCGTTTACGGCATGACCGTCGACTTAGGCGGCGTTAGCACTGAAGAAAGCAACATGTCCCTCGGTATTGACTTGGTCACAGGTGAGGCATTCAACGTCACTGCGGACATCAAGAAGGGTTCCAACGTCAACGATGAACCTGACTGGGTACATGGCCTGTCAGCGAACTTCAACGAAGCCACCCTCGTGAGTTTCAACTACAGCCGAATGCCAACCTTCACCCTCACGGGCCGAAGCACCGTGAATCAAATTCTCGAAGACTACAAGGTGACGCCAACAGAAGCTCCAGCCTTTATTGAAGCGCTCAAATTGGCAAATGTTTCCTATCCCGAGTTAGCCGCAAGATTGCTTGAAGATGGTGTTGTGCTCGATAGTGAACTCGTCGGAGTCAACACCTCAGCATGGGCTGAACAAGGCATTTCCATCGAACTTCGCCGAGCATGGCACATGAAATCCTGGATGCCAAGCCTACCATCAGGACGTATTTTCATTGAATACGATTTCAGAATGATTGGCGAAATTCCAGTCTATGAAATCGATTTGGCCATGGATGCTTGGCAGCCACTCCGTGAGCAGTTCAGTTTGATCGTGAACGGGCTTGAAGGTCGCGATGCACAACTCATCATCGATGGAATGGACACCACACAACCGAACAACGTCGTTGCAAACGCTGTGTTCTCAACTCAAGACAACCTGACCGTGCCTCGAGTTTCAATCGACATGACCTATGACTTGGGCACACGTTTGGATTCAGCCCATGCAGTGTTCATCGATCGACGGGCAGAAACCCGTGTTGAAGCATTGATTGTAGGCGTACCACAATCGACTGACTTCTCTGCAACCATTGGTGATATTTTCCTCATCAACGTGACCGTGCCGGCTCAGTACCAAGTCGGACCCGACTCCAGCGAAGGACGAGGCTACTCTGCTGACTCCCTGATGATTCAACAAATGAGGTTCATCGACGGAACCTGGTGGCCTGCGACAGCGTTCATGCGAAACTTGCCCGGTGAGATGCGCCTTGCAGCCCAGCCCGAGAAAAAATTCGATATTCGTGCAGATGTTTCGTTCCAAGGGATGATGACGCTCGATTACCGTTCGAACACCGAGGACATGGACCTCTATCTTGCCGCAAGTGGCCGTGCAGTGGACACCAAAGGGGATGTGCTGATGTTGGCTGAGGGCTTACCAAAGACCTTCGTTATGCAGGCCACGGATGACTGGGGCATGCGCATCAATTCAGACGGCCAGGGCGTTGAGCGAGTCTACATCAAGCAAACGGATGTTCCAACAGCACCAGGCGTCACGATGGAACGGGTGGAAGTCATCGGCGAAAACCTGCGCTCAGCGACCATCCATGTTTACACCGGGCCAATGCAATACCCTGTTATTGTCCTCGATGATATTACAGATGGGCGAATCATTGCCAGCGCTGAGATCACCGTGGAACCTGGCTACTACATTCCTTTCATGGGCGATTGGGAAGTCGAAGGCCGAGGGGTTCTTCTTGACACACAATTCACAGGCATCATCCCAACCGCTTCCTCGATTGGTGTGAACGGTATGGTGACCGACCTTTCGCTGATTGGTACGCTCTCGAGCGGTACCGTCGAAACACGGCACGTTCTGCTCGTCGAACCTGTCACATCCATTATTGCAAGTGGTTTGGCGATGATTTTCTGAGGTGTAGGTATGAGTGGTGAACGGCGCATTCTTCCCGTTGGAAAGGAAGGTGAACTCTTGGTTCACGAAGACGACCTTCAGGGCGGCACTGGATTGCTCGATCTTGTTGCGTTGGATGCTGATTATGATGCGGACATGGAAGAGACCATGGAAGATGTTCGCCGAGCAAAGGAAGCCGTTGATGCACTCAGCCAGAGAATCTCGCCCCGACAGGTGGCTTTAGCAGGAATTGTCCTATTGATGTTCATCGGTGTCTTACTCAGTGGATGGTATTGGATGCTGCCACGTGACTCCGTCAATGTGGAAACACAATACATGCAACGAGGCGGCCACCTCATGATGTCGGAAATCCACAACACAGGCAGCCGTGCCATCACCGATGTTGTGGTTCAAGTTCACTTTGAATCTGCGAACGGCTCTGAAATTTATCAAACAATGCGCATTGAGGTTGACTCCATCAGCGCCCATTCTTCAATTGCAGGCGACGATCTTGAGATGCTTGTTGTTGGTTACACCGTATGGGATGAATACCGAATCACCGTCGAATTAGAATGGACCGATTACACAGGTGAAGCGCAAAGCGAATCTTGGGAACATGAAGTTGGTTATTGGGCTACAGAATTCTTCTACGACAAGGCAGACCGCACAATCTGGCCTTTAGGTTGAAGGCCTGTACTGCCATGAGACCTGTTCAACAGACCCCAAGCGATAAAGCACGGGGATGAAAGGCCAAATCATGCAAGCACGCCGTACGGTGCTGGGGGCGTGGTTTCTCGTCACTCTATTTGTCTTGCAGAGCACATTTTCAACAGTGGATTTGAACGACCCTTCTGGGGATGAATCCCTGCAAAATAATGACGGTGTGGAGTGGGTCCAATTTGATTTGGTGGATGGCGTCTACGGCGATGCAGTCGGCTCCTTCGATGAGGCATCCATCACAGAAACGCGACCCCTCACAGCGGATTCAAACATCGGCACATTCGACGCCGATGGTCTTCATCTTGATCGACCAATGTCAAGCGCTTGGTTGGAAGGAAGGGCCGACTTGCGTCTGTTTTTGATTGATACCTCTGTTGAACTGCAAACGGTGCGTCATCACATTACGGCCATGGAAGGCGTCAGCGTACGAGAATACATTTCACCTTCAGGTTTGATGGTTCAGGGCACACCTTACGCCCTCCAGCAAGCTTCTTTGATTGACGGTGTTGCAGCGCAGCACTCCGTTCCAATGGGCATGCTGGTGGATGGAGCCGTGCTTGATGTCTTGATGCTCGATGCAGGTGTTGCTTCTCTCCAAGGGGAGTTAATGCGCATTGAGGGATGGCGAACAGAACTCGGGCCACTGGATGAGGTTGAATTCCACGATGCAATTGGCTCTTCTTTGATTCAAGGCTTGGGCGATGTGGCACCATTGGTGTTCGAAGAGACCAAGAAATGGGATGAAGGAAGGTATGAGGGGACTCTTGCCACCACTGACTTGCTGGGGTTAATGGCACAACCGTCCCTGCGATTGTTCCAATTTGATCCTGCATTCACCACCTACAACACCAACGCCAAGAGCCATATGAAAACCAGCCAGATGACGACATACTTCACCACCGATTTAGACGGGTCCGGGCAAATTGTTGCCGTTGCAGATTCCGGTTTGGACGAAGATCATGGCGATTTTGGAACCCGGGTTGTCGGCAACAACGATGTCATCGGAGACGGTTCGACAGCTGACAAGCATTCAGGCCACGGCACGCATGTTTCATGCACAGTGTTAGGCGATGGGGCTCAGGGCGGTTATGCCGGTGTGGCGCCCGAAGCAGATCTGTTCTTCCAGGCCATGGAAAATGACAACACAGGAAATTTCCAATCCCCCTCGCTCAATTACCTTCTCAACTCTGCCTATTCAGCCGGTGCAAGAACCCACACCAATTCTTGGGGTTCCTCACAAGCCAGTGACCAAGGAAAGTACACATCGTCGGCCGAAGACGTCGATGACCGTGCGAATTACTACGACCGTTACTACAACGGAAGGGACGGCTTGACGATTCTCTTTGCCGCAGGAAATGATGGGCCTAACACCGGGACTGTCGGCGCACCTGCCACAGCCAAGAACATCATCTCTGTTGGAAACCACCAGAATCGGTACGCTGGAGCGCCAGACACCATTATGTCGGGTTCATCAAGGGGTCCAACCGACGACGGTCGAATCAAACCAGATCTCATTGCGCCCGGTGGCTACGTACGTTCATGCAGGGCTCAGGAAGCAACCGATACTGGCAGTTCAACGTGGTCGAGCACGTACTACCTCGAATACACAGGAACCTCAATGGCCACTCCGAACGCAGCAGGAGCTGCGACCATGATCCGAGAATACCTTGAGGAAATCGCGCAACGCCCATCGCCCCAAGGCGCTCTGGTCAAGGCCCTCATGGTGTTAGGGGCAACGGACCTCGGTTCCCGAGACATTCCAAACGACAACGAAGGGTGGGGGAAGGTCAACTTGAGAGAAACCCTCGCTCCCACCTCTGGTCAGGGCATATGGGTCGATGATCGCTCGGTGCTTTCGGGTTCTGGGAATTCCAAAAGTTACACCTTCAACATCACACAATCCAATGGTGGTTTCAAATCGGTGCTTGCCTGGTCGGACGAGCGTGGCTCAACCTTTTCATCGAACCAACTAGTCAACAACCTCGATTTGGAAATCACCGCACCGTCTGGGACTGTTTACCTCGGCAATGATTTTGCAAGTGGGCAGTCCACCACTGGTGGCAGTGCCGACTCGATCAACAACCTCGAAGTCGTGCTTATTGACAGCGCTGAGGTTGGAATCTGGACGGTCAAAGTCAAGGACACACTCCATGGAGGCAGCACGGCTCAGCCTTTCGCCATCGCTGTGCGCGGTCACGGTGTGAATGATTTACGACCCGACCCAGAGTTCATCGTCGATGCATTCGAAATGTCCGTATCCATTCCTCAAGTTGGTGACCAACTTCAATTGACCACGAAAGTGTTCAACGTCGGCAATGTCCGGGCGGATTTCTTTGACATTGAATTCCGAGTCGATGACGTGCTCATCGATAGCAAGAACATCGATGTTGGAGCAGGTTCAACCAAGACTCAAATTTGGTATTGGACGCCTCAGACTTCTGGTGACACAACCCTTTCCTTCATCATCGACCCTGATGATGACATCGAGGAAATCCTCGAGAACAACAATCGACAGGACATCGAGGTCGATGTCACGGCCCCTGGCGTGAAGCTGTCGGCGGAACCACGACAGCAGGTTTTGCTCAACACAAGCGCTTCCACCACCTCATGGAATGTTTCCCTCACCAACACCGCACTGATCGCAACCAATGCCAGCATGAGCACCAACGGCATCACAAACATCAACACAGGACAATCCGAATCATGGTATGTTGGGGCGACCGAATCTAATTTCACCCTTGAAGGGCGGGATTCTGCGAACATCACCGTGACGCTTGTTCACCCGACGCCTCCAACACCAGGTACATACCAAATTGAACTTCTCGGCCTTGATGTCGATAACGGTGTGACCTATCCATACACACTCGACTTCGTTGTCCCCGAATTGGCAAACTTGCGCTTGGAATACGACTACCAAATCGTACCAGTGTCGCCATCAGATCCAACATCGATTGACATTCGATTGTTCAACAGTGGGAACGCTGACATCGGCTACGACCTGTTTTTGCAAGCACCAGCTGGCTGGAACGCAGGGTTCGATGATTTGGCGAGCGACCCGGGAGCAACTTCCGGCTCAACTGGATTAATTGCGCTCGACGCATACAAGACAATCGGCATGACGTTCACGCCTCCGCAGGTCATGACAGGGGCTGGGGCAGAACGCATCGTTCAGTTGACCGCTCTTTCACAAACCGAAATCCAAGACAGTTGGGTGTTCCAAATTCCAATTAAGGTCGAAGAAGTGCGAACCATCGACATCGACTTAGAGACAAATATCGGGGCGCTCCGGCCCGATTCCACGTTCAGCATGATGTTCTCGGTCGAGCATAAGGGGAACCTCGACTTGAGCCTCACACCTTCCTTTGAACTTCCAACTGGTTGGAGCGTGAGTTCTGGTTTGACAGTTCTCGACCTCAATTGGGCCTCGACTGAAAACATCCTCATTGGCATCGAAGGGGACGGGACGGCTCGCAGCGGTGAAGTGAAGTTTCACCTTGATGCAGACGGCGTTCGTACCACATGGGTCGGACAATTTGAGGTTGAGGTTCTTCCTGAACCATCGCTTCAATTCGTGAGCCTCGTGCTTGAAGATGGTTCGAGTTACACCAATCCACTCGGTCCTGGGTCTCATCCAGCAGGTGAACCGTTGGTGTTCACTTGGCTGGCTAGCAACAGCGCTGATGTTGAATGGTTGCCTGAAGTGTCGATCGCCCTCGGCCAAGGGCTCTTCGGGGAATGTTTGGATGTCGATGCGCTCGGTTTCAATGACGTAGCTCCTGTTGTATGCACGGTTCTCATACCTGCTACCATCGCTCCATTGAGCGAACCATCGTTCAGTGTCACCCTTGCTGGTAATGGTGTGGAGCAAACTGAACTTGTGGGTCTCTACGTGGCGAGTGTGATGGAAGCATCATGGGTTCAGGAACGCACGGTCCCGTTCGACACAGGTAAAGAATCGACGCTCGAAGTCACGCTAACAAACACTGGCAACACACAATTCTCTCACCAACTGACCGCCGATGTCAGTAAAGGTTGGTCTGCATCAATCGATGGGGACGACATCGCAGATTTGCAGCCAGGTCAGTCCATGACCGTTCGGCTGATCGTGGAAGCAACTCGACCGGGAACAGGGAGCATCACCCTTTCTTTGGCTGACGCTCCCGCAGTCTCCACCTCCAGCGTGACCCTTGAAGTTCAATCAGTGGGAGAACCAACAGCTACCTCGGGCGGTTCACTTCCGGTGACAGTGCTTGGACCGATTGTCCTGCTCGTGCTCGCTGGTGTCCTTGGGGCGCTTCTCATGCGCCGATCAAAGCCCGAGGCACCCCAAGCCTTTGCACAGGTGAAACACGCCCCAGTCCTCCGGGCTCCGGTGGCCCCAGTTGTGACCCAAACGCCCGCGGCTGCTTCCGGTCCAATGTGCTGGTCGTGTCGCCAAACCATCACAGGTCCGATGCAGGGCTGCCCAGGTTGTGGCGCTCGTTACCACCGCTCGGATGTTTCAACCTGTCAAGCAGGTGCATTGGAGGCATGCGTAAATTGCTCCGCTCCTGCCACGACATTCGTCTTGGCTTGAGTTGAAATTGCTTCATGCACAACACTGGGGAGCCTTTTGATACTAAGGCTTCCACCGGGGGTCATGGACCCCCGTCAAGAATCATCAAAGCACGCTTCCCATCGTGCCCTTTTGCTCGTCGGTCTGCTCCTGCTTTCCGTCGTACCAACCCTCGCCCCTGTGGCGAGTGCTGACGGTGCGAGGGATGCGAGTATTTTCATCCAAACGAGTCCGGCAAATGGGCAAGAAGTCAACCCCGGGGAGTCAGGCGAATACACTGTTCGTGTTTACAATCAAGGTTCGACGCCGATCACAGTCTCACTGTCCTCAACCGAAGAACAAACGCAAGAATGTGGCGCCTATTCGTCAAGCATTGTTCAAATTCCAGGCCCAATCGAATCTGGTGACTATGGCGAGACAACCATGAACGTCACATTGACCCAAACTGCAGAAGGCAGTTGTGACACCACTATTTCAGCAACGGCAACCGAACAACCAGAGCCCCCAGAAACACCTGGGCAGCCTGCGACTGAAACCAAAACAGTGACGACAACGGCCGGCGACGGCTCAGGAAGTGCAATCTTTGGCGTTGAGGTCACCATGCCTGCCACAACCAAAACATGGGGCGGACAGTCCATTGTCGAATACGATGTTGATGTGGAAAACACTGGGCAAACCAACGAGACAATTGCTCTAACGGTTGAAGAGACAGACGGAGCCGGATGCCAAAACACAGACGATTTGACAGTGGAGTTGGATGAAGAATCCGTCAACTTGGACCAGAATGAATCTGTAACTGTGATTGTTTCAGTGGAAGTCCCTGATGGCCAAGCAGCAGACAAATACTGCTGGGAAGTGACAGGCGTCGTTACCAACGATCCGACTCAAAACGCATCAGATTCCGAAGATTTTAGCCTCACTGTTCCAGAACTGCATGAATGCGAAATGTCCCTTTCTAAATCCACAGTCACGGTCAACCCGGGTGCAGAAGGTACGCTCAGTGCCACCCTTACCAACACTGGTAACAGCGACTGGTCAGTGACCATGGGCAAATCAGCCTCACCTGCAAGCCGGTCAAGTTGGGTCACCTTCGACGGGGCCTCTTCCGGCCTCTTGCCTTACAATGACGGTGAAGGAACTCGTACCTTCGATCTCAAAGTCTCCCCCGACGATTCGGTCACGGCAGGTTCTGAAACGGTCATCAACATTCTCGGAAAAGATGGCAGCGCCGTGAAGTGCAGCAAGGAATTGCGAGTCAAGGTCGGCCAATCGTACGGCGCAAGCATTTCTGTTTCACAATCCCTGCTGCCAAACGTCGAACCGGGTAGCAACGGTACAACAACCCTCACCGTCACAAACGATGGGAACGGGCCTGATAACCTCCGCGTCTCAGCATCAAGTGCTCCAAGTGGATGGGCTGTGCGCCTTGATGCCACGACCGTCAGCGTCGGCTCAAAGCACGGCTCCGAAAAGAGCAGTGATGTGTCGGTCACGATTAACGTACCAATCAACGCACTTGCGACCGAGGAAATCGACATCACGTTCTCAGTTCTGCCTTCAAGCGGTGGTGCAGCCTATGACGAAGTGGTCCTACGAGTGACTGTCAAGGCAGTTCACGGGATGGAAGCAGATGCTCCGGCGACCGATCAGACTGGACGTTCTGGAAGCGAAGTTCGCTTCCCGATTACCATTGAGAACCTCGGGAACGTCAAGGACACCTTCCGATGCTCAGTGATGCAACAAACAGCCACACCTGCTTGGGGCGTGCATTACGAGGATGCCGATGGTGTTCAATTTGTTGACATCGACATCGAACCTCGTTCCAGCATTGAAGTTTTCTTGGTCGTCAGTGTTGATGGTGAAGAAGAACTCGCATACACACGCATCACCTCCCGAATCACCAACAGGGATGACAGCAATACGGCCGATCAGGATGGCGATGGTGTCCCAGATAATCAGAAGGAATTTGAATTCCTAGCGATTCTGTCCGACCGTAATTTTGCAATGGATGTTCGTCTGGTCGATGGGGGCCTTGATCAGCGAACTGGTACAGCAGTTCTCCCACCTTCAGGCAGCCAAACATACGAGCTTTGGGTGGTGAACACAGGCGATGGCAACGATGAAGCACTTTTCGATCTATCAGGATTGGAGGGCATCGCGACCCGTGACTTGACGCTCAACGGGCTTCCAGTTGAGGGTCCTGTAAGCGTACCTGTAGGGTACGGTATTTGGGACTTTGAGAACCAAACATTCCTCTATGAAAACGGAGGTCCAATCACCTCAGCGACGGAAAATGGAGCTCAAACCATCATGCTCGAGTTGCCAGACTACTCCAACACATCCTATGAAGCGCGTCCGTTCAAACTGAAAATGGAACTTGTGTTAACAGTCAATCCTGGGGCAAACACGGGTGAAGGTGGTGTTTTGGATCTCACGGTGACGAGCGTATCAAACGCAGCAAACCGGTCGGGGAGAATCTCCATCACACTCGATGTGCAAATCGTATATGAGCTCGAATTCGATTCGGAAGGCGTTGAGACTGAAATGAGCCTCACATACGGAGACCAACTGGAGTACACGCTCAATTTCACGAACACTGGAAACACTCAAACGGATGTCCTTGTCTTTGCTTCTGAAAGTTTCCGAGGTTGGAACGTTCTGATCGAGAGTGATTTCGAGGGTTGTAGTTTGGAAAAATTAGACTACATTTGTCAAGTTGATGTCGGCGAGGTTGTTCCTCTTCGTATCAATGTCCGCCCTCCATTTGAGACGGATATTGAAGACACATTCAAATTTACAATTTCGGTTCAACCAAGCGAGACGGGCGTCATCGATCGAGAGAACATCGAGTTTGAAGTGCTGGGCACTCCTTCCAAGGGCTTCCTTGGACTTGGCTTGTCGGCTGAACAAGTCCAAACAAGCCTCTTTATTTTCTTAACTCTCCCGCTGCTCTTGCTCTTTTATCGCGTTGGGAGAAAGGCGCATTAGACAAGCCGTCGAGGTCGAAAGAACGCTCATATACAGCAGTTGAGCGATGACGGGCACCAAGGCCTGTCCTCAACCACAATGAAAGTACGCAACCCAGTTCCGTATAGAAACCCAAAGAATCAGTTTGCTTTGACCATGGTGACGTTTGGAATTTACGGACTCTACCTTCATCACCAGTACTCCAACGAGATGAAGCGCTATGCAAATATTGGTAAGGGCGGTTTCAAACTTTGGAACCTCCTCTTCCTCCTCTTTGCCTTTGCATTGCCGTTTTGGATGATTACTCGAATGTTCAGATTCTTGCGCAGTACGAAACAACTCGAAGCCCAAACTGGCCATGCCACCAAACTTTCCTTTGGTTTTTTTTTGATGTGGTCGCTGATTGGTATGGTTGCATCTGGTGGAACAACGCTGATCATGTTCTTATTCCCTGATCTCGGTGGACTTGAATTCATCAAAACGCTGGCCCCGGCAGCGGTGTCTATGTGGGCTGCATTCGTGCCTTGGAAGGCCTTTGAAGATTCACTTAATACATCATGGACCCTGTTCTTTACTCGAAATTGAGCGTTCTTGATTGCCGCCACTCCCTCGCGCCAGGATTCCTTGAGATTGGATACTAGATTCGGCGTGTGAGCGGCTTTGAAAAAATGAGTTTGTTTGTTCCCTATTACTTCCTCGCAGTGGCCTTGTTCTTTGCCATGATGAAAGCCGCCCTTCACGAGTCGAATTTGGGAACGCTTATGTGGGTCCCTCAAGTCGAAGAAATTGCGGAGCGTATGC
>OBPB01000086.1_pt1 | contig 23624 bp, 12 predicted proteins | sample 1534631 | NCBI WGS metagenome assembly OBPB01 (sample SAMEA3275471, study PRJEB22092) | marine metagenome | biome: Marine environment; feature: Belgian marine environment, sample taken at 3 meters depth; material: Sterile flask | collected 2014-06-24T18:06:27+00 | depth 3 m
GAATTCTTCGAGTTCATTGAAACCACCAGCGAAGAATAGAGCCACCTCACATCCCTGAATGTATCAGCGCCTTAGTGGGCTTGGGCGTAGGCTTCACCAATGCCGAATTCTGAAGCATTTACCACTGCACAGAGGAAGATGAAAGCGGCGTTATTGGCATTGATAAATTCCTCCTCACCGGTGAAACAATCGACGAAACATTGGTTTCAGAAGACGAAGAAGCCGAGTTCGATCCACTTCATGAGTGGATTGACAACCTCTGAACGAAAAGTATCGAACCACAACGGACTGGTCCAACAAACCATTGCTGCGAGAAGATACTCGATGCCGAGTGGTTCCTCTTGAGGGTAGAGGGTGGCCATCACTTCACCTTCGTCCACGAACCATCTGGGCCAACATTCCAGAATTGTATCGCTTCGCTGACATCGACATACCATCCGGATTCGCCTTGCACGGATCCAGGGGCGGCCTGCATCACACCGATTTCTGCTGCTTGAGCAGCCAGGCTTGTTTTCAGTTCAGGACTGAGGTCGATCATTGTGTCAGGTGAAGGCGTAGGATTGAGTGATTCTCCGGATGATGCGTCTGTCTCATCAACCTCATCTTCTGCGTCCTCATGCTCTTCTTCGAAGGCGTCTTCGACCCAGTCTTCCCCTTCTTCGGCATTGTTCACACGGCGTACGAGCACGACCAATGTAACCAAAATAAGACCAAGCAGGAACGAGCCAAGCGTCATAGCAGTGTTCGTCGAACCAACTGCTCCACCAAGAAGAACTGGTTCAACATCAAAGAATCGTTGCGTGATAAGTCCATTCCAGTTCACAGTACAGGAACGGTCATCGCCAGCAGAACTGACTTTGACTTCCCATGTATCGCCTGTGACGTACTTCGCTTTTCCAGCACTGCAAGAAATCGATGTGTTTTCAGGCTCGACAATCACGAGGTTGTCGTATTCATCAACGCCTTGCAGTTGCAGAAGCACCGTATCGCCCTGTGCAATATCAAAGCCGTCAAGTTCGGCTACCACCCGGACAGGCGTCCCCGGCAGGATGAGTAAGTCGATGGTGTGAACCGCATCATCAGAAGTCAACATCAATTGGTAAGAACCTGATGTGCGTCCTGTGAAGTCCCAATATCCATTTCCTGACGAAGATGCTTCAATCACACCAAATGATGAATCCAATTCAGTGCTTACATTTGTTGCCGGCGCCATGTTACCATGGGCATCGATCACTTGAATGTACAATTCAGAAGGTTGGCCGGCATTGACCGTGAGCCCCAGTTCCTGATCCGTGACCAAATTACGTGCTTCTCCGGCGACCACCGTGAGGCGAATTGTGGCAAAGATACCATCTGCGTTTGCACGGATTTCATGACCACCGACACTGGTTGGCATCCATAGGTAGTCTGAAAGAAGAAGTTCAACGGTTGCGTCCACCCCATCAACAGTCCAATTCAAACCGACTGGATCGAGTTGATTTCCAAAACCATCGAAGAACTGTGGGTCGAGATCAAGTGGTACATCCGAGGCAAGAACTTCGTTCGCCCCGTTTAGTTCAATAAAAGCCAGTTGCCCAGTGAGGGTGCTTTGCTGAAAGGTGGGTTCGAAGCGAATGTTGGTGGAAGCATCGTACCAAGACCCTTCGATTCGCCAAATCTCGAGAAGGCGTGGTGAAAGGGTCGCATAACCTTCGTAGGATTGGAAATGACTTGCGTTTCCTCCGAGCAATGCCATGGACCCATTGACCAGCCATTTGTTCCCCATTGCATCCACTGCCCAGAACGAGAGGGTGCTTTGCTGTCCGACACGCAGGGTTGAGGGTTCGAGTTCAAGAACGGCGTCGATTGCTGTTCCATGATGAATTTCGACATCAAGAGACGAAGCCACGCCTTCATCGATGACATTCAATTGATGAGACCCCATGGTGCCTGGCGTCCAATAGACTCGGCCATCTTCGAACGACAATCCGCCGCTTGAGGTCGTGAAGTTCTCCAAAGGTGGTGTGAAGGAACCTGTGTAACCATTGGCATCGGTGCGCATGGTGATGAGTTCATAGGTCTCTCCAGCGGTGTAGAAGCTGTGGTCGCCAACAATCGACAATTGCGAGAGGGATGCATCAGCGGGCACGACTCGGATGGTTGAGGTCCCAGTCACATTTCCAGCGCTGACGGTGAGGTTCCAGACCCCAGGATACGTCGCCGTGTATCGCCCAACGGGACTCATGGTTCCGTTTTCTGAGGACCATGTCTTGTAACCTGCATCGGTATCATTCATTTCAAATCCATACTGATCGATGAGTTTGACAGTCAGATAGACAGATTCTCCGCTGCGAAGCTGGAGATTGTCTTCAAATTGGAATTCATAGGGGTTGCCTGCGACAACTTCCACCATGCGATTGTCTTCCATTTGGTTCAAACGAGCCCTGACTTGAACATCGCCAAGTTCGGTCGGGGTCCACTGGGGTGCTCCCACGCCAGCATAGACGCCGTCGACATCCCAGACAACATCAGTTGCTGGTTTTGAATTTCCACGCGCATCGATTAGGTTTGCTTCGAGGGTGTTTGCCACCTTCGCTTGTGCTTCGGAGGTCACGATGCTCAGGCTCTGTCCGACACCGGCTTGAACAGTGATGTTGAACACATCCGTCAGGTTTCCGCTAAAGGCTTCGATGCTGATGGTCCCTGCGCTCCATGGATAGAAGGTTCCATCACTGGTGATGGTTCCGTTCGAACAGGCCCAGTTCACTTCTTCAGAAACGACGTTGTTAACGGCGTCATACAGCGTTGCTTCAAACATCACAACCTCATCCGCCGTTAGTGAATACACTGGTGATGTAATGACAACCCTCGTTGCCGATGATGAACTGTGGAAAGGAGATGGTTGATCTCCATCCAATGATGATGCAGACGGCAGGGATTGCCAAGCTTGTGTGCAGAACAAAGCCACAAGAAGCAGGGTGGCCAGTGGCCGCATCCCCTGAAACGTAGGTCTCCTCATGCCGCTCCCTCTCACATTAACCCGTATCAAAGCCGCGCCTCATTCAGTCCATTCGGACCATTCGGACTCATCCGGTTGGCGGTAGTACCAGGTGCCATTTTCATCTTCGGCCCACTCAGTACCATCATCGTCCACGCGATGATCTGCCATCCACGATGTGTCCTCTTCGGGCTCCGTTTCAGGTTGCACCTCAGGCACAACCTTTGGCGCAGGCCCACTCGGCCCAGGTGCAGGACCAGTTGGGCCTGCAGCGCTCGGTGCGGGGCCACTCGGACCCTTTGCTGAACGTGACGGTGCTTCGTCTTCATAATCGTCTTCGTCATCATAGTCATCGTAGTCTGTGTCACCACCGCGAAGGGCGACAACCAACAGGCCTACAACAACGAGAGCGATGATGGCAACAAGCACTGCGCCAACATAATACAGCGGTCCGCCAGCCTTGAAGAAACCTCCAACGTTCCCTGTGACTTCAAATTCAATGGATTCAGAGACTTTACCAGATGTTACGGTCACGGTTTGTGAGCCGCTGTCAAGGGTCACGACCTTCCAGACACCTTGGCCTTGGGCCAAGACTTCTGCTCGACCGGTCGAATCCACGTTTGTGCTCGCAGGAACCGGTATTGGGTTGTCATAGGCATCGAAGGCCGAGACAGTCACTGTGAATGTTCCCAATTGGTCAACAGTGGTTTCAGAAAGCACCACGAGAATGGAACTGACCGTTCGCTGAGCGGCCACTGAGAGTTCAAGACTGCCTGTGGCTTGACCCGTGCTGAACTCAAGTGAATGTGTGCCTGCAGTTCGAGCGAAGTAGGCATAGCTTCCTTCTTCTGTGCCGGCCGACATGTCGTCAACACCGCTGTTGTTCTCCGTCCACTCAACGGTCTGTGGGAAGGTGTTTCCGTCAGCATCTGTACCTGTGATCTGAATCGAAATTTCCTTGCCAGCATCTTGAGCCAATGTGTCAACTGTTGAGGCCACACTGACAGCAACACCGTGCAGGACAGTCACTGTAACTTCGTCACTGATGTTGTACCCTGCGTTGCTGATTGCATACCCTGCAATGGTGTAGTTTCCTACGCTGGTGGCCTGCCAACGCATGTTAGCAGCAACAAGGCTCGATGTGATGTCTGTTGTTTCTTGAGTTTCAGCGTTGATGAGCACCCACGTCAACAGACTTGCGTCGATTGCGTTGGTGTCCAGATCTGCAAGGTTTGCAGAGAAATCGATGTATTCATCGGCAGTCAGCGAGAATGCCTCGCCAGATGTGCCGTCTGAAGCGATGGCGGACACCGTTGTGGAGATGAGGTCACCTTGGCTGACTTCGACAAACAAGCTGACTTCATGGACCATTGAACCGTCGTCATACACTGCGAAAATCGTGTAAGCAGTCGTCGATGATTCGAACGGTTGGAAGGTCACTTCGTCGTTGCCGATGTCCGCCCCTTCAAGGATGGACTGGTCGCTCCATGTTGCGTGAACAAGCGTCCAGTTGGCATCAATCGACCAGCGGTTGCCCTTTTGGTCGGTTGCCTTCACATTCACGTCGAGTGAATCATCAGCGGTCAGTTGGAATGTATCGCCGACAGAATCGACGTTCTCAACAACCAACACGAGCGTAACGATTGCACCTTGCTCAACAGTGATTGAGACCTGGGTCGTTTTGTCCTCATACTTGGCTTCGAGTATTTTCTGACCTCGAGAAATTGGGTCCCATATCGCAGGTCCTCCAGGAGTCAAGATACCGTCTGAAGTCTTGGTCCAGTTCTGACTTGGCAAGAACACAGGTAGGCGATTGCCGCGCACGTCAATGCGAGTGGTGTTGATGTAAATTCGGTCATCTGCCGTGATTGCGGTTGCGGAAAGATCGAGTTCGAGGCTGTCCATTGCGCCGTGCCCGACGGTGATCAACAACTGGCCTGCAGCACCGCTGGTTGAGGTAAGGTTCAACCACCAAACGCCAACATGGTCAGGGAAGTATTCGCTGTTCTCTGTGCTGTAGTTTCCATTTCCGACCGTCCATGTGAGCGAACCTGCTTCGGTCACGTCTTGTATTTCATTCCCAAATTGGTCATACAATGTGTGCGTAATCGAACACCAAACACCAGCTGGTACGGTGCCGGAGCACCCTTCGAGGGTGAATGATGACGCAACACCGGTCATAACCAATACTTGGACGGTGACCGACTGGCCATTCCAGCGCACGTCAATGCTTTGCAGCCCAGTCGCATAAGGAAGGAACAAGTTCGGCTGAGCGATATCCATGCTACCGTTCGTTGGGGTGAACGAGATGGCCTGGTTGGGGACTGCATTGCCAAACTGATCGACCACTTGCGCGTTGATTGTCAACGTGTCGTCAGCAGTGATTTCGGTGGCAGACCCGGTTGCAATCAACGTTGTTGGTGCACCAGGCGTAACCGTGACAATCTCTGCTGAGCAAACCAATCCAAAGCATGCAGAAACAATGTGCTGTCCTGATGCATATGGGGTGAAGACACCGGTTGTGGAAATGCTACCATTTGATGCTGACCAGATAATTGGAGCACTAACTGGCATCGAGAGGTGGTCATAGGCAACATAGCTGAAGGAAATTGGATTATCCGCTGACGTCGTAGGTGCCGTAGGCGTGATGTCAACACTGTTGACGTCGGTATGGTTCAACAGAATCATTGGCCGGTTTGCCGCTTGCCCAACTAAGGATTCGCTGGCGATGAAATTCGCCATCATATCGCCACGGTTAGGTGTTCCAATAATGATCCAAGCGTTGTCATTGTCAATGAGCATACCTTGCGCACCAATGTCAAACCAAATCCAGCGGTTGTCGCTGAGGTCGGTTTCCACGAACGAAGAAACAGGTGTTGCTTCGTAGTCAACACCGGCTTGCATGCCACTTGCACCCCACGAAACGCCTGTGGATGCATTGTTCCACGTGGAGCCAGATTGACTCCACTGAGCGTTGGTGATTCGGTGAACATCAAAGGTCATCGCGTTGGCTCCACCGGCAGTAGTCCATGAATCCACATAGAGTCCAAGGCTTGCAGAATGGATGCTAGCATGAGCAGGCAACGGCACTTGTCCATTGTTGAGTGCAAAGGTCATGTACGCCCTCTGACCGCTGAATTGTCCAAAGTAGGTGCCAACTTCAATGATGTCGGCGTCACCGAAGTTTTCGTCTGCATCCGCTTCGCTGAGGTGAGTTTCGCGAATGTTGGTATGGCCGAATTGAGTCACTTCATTTCCGGTTTGGAAGGTGTAACTGAAGGTAAGATCGCCATTGTCGACGTGATCAGGGTTGCCAATGGCAAAGGACCAGCGAGAAGAGGAAGGTCCCGGTATCGACTGATTGACACCTTGAACCCACCATTGGAACACTTCACCAGTGTCCAGCGTACCGGGGAATCTGAAGGTCGTTCCAATGAAAGCGTTCATTGATTCCCATGAGCGGTACTTGTAAACTCCAGATTGGTTGGCAATGGTGACAATATAGCCGGTTGCACCAGTTGATTGTGCCCAAGAGAGAATTGGTGTCCCGTCCGGCTGGAGCACTGCACCGCTGGTGTTGTACAACACTTCACCATCTGATGGGTAGGTGAGCGTCGGTTGCGATGGCGGCGTGATGCCATCGACGTTATCGATGTACTCAACCACCAAACGAGGTCGGAGGGTTTCGTTCACGTACTCTGAGGAGTAGAACTGATGGTTCGTGTAAGGCGTACCAACAACTTCGAGCATGATGGTCATGGTCATGTTGTTGCTTGCTACATTGCTTTGTGCTAAACTCGTGAGGTCCCATTCAAGCCATCCGCTTGATGGATTGAGAGTGAGCGTCGAACGTGTGATTTCGGTGGTCGAACATGATGGCGTGTTGTTCCATGTCACTGTTGATTGAGAGAATTGAGAGCAAGCGTAAGCAGACACCGTTGTCGCAGAGGTTCCCACGACGTTGTATCGGTACAAGTTAAGCAGCATCGAAGTCGGTGTCATGGCTGCTGGCCATGGCATGGTGCTGAGATCGAATTCGATCAAAATACTGCTTTGTCCCGACCCAGAACTCGAGGTGCCAAGGTTGAGCGTTTGTGACGAGCCCATGTTCGAAGAGACAGTGGACGAAATTTCTGCATCTGGGACAGTTGGCATTAATCCTGTGTCTTCGAAAATCGAGCCACGGTAGAGACTGATGGATTGGTTGCCGTCACCATCGTCATAACCTTGGTTTTCAGGGATTCTAAACTTCTGAACTGCAGACCATTGACCGATTCTCCCATCTTGATCTGCACGAACGCGCCAGTGGTTCCAGAAATCGCCCTTCGTGAGGTTCGTATCGGTCATAGTGAGGTTGGTTGGATCCCAAGTTGTGTCTGGCCAAACGCCATCTGCGGCTGAGCCAGAGTCCCAGCATTCCAAATCTTGGACCATTCTCGGCTCGCTTGCGCCGCAGAGCAACCATTGAGTTTCGTTGGTTTGTGAAGAGGTCCAATTTGCATGGACTTCATCGGCGCCACTTGGTCTGGTGGCAGAGAGGTTCCATAGGGTCGCTCCATCTGCAGGCAGCATGTTGTATGGTGCAGAGGGAACCCATGCTGTGGTCGTATCATAGGTGAAGGAAAGAAGCGGTCGATCGGTTCGAACTGTGTTTTCACTGCTTGCGATGTAGTACACGCCGTCAACGGTGCCATCGATTTCTTCGGCTTGAACCAGAATGTCCAAACTTTCCTGCCCACGAAGAATAGCATGTTGAAGCATGGCGGTCACGTTGACTTCGTAGACGCTCGTAGTGTTCATCCAGAACCCAGCGGTTTCTGGAATCTGTGAATCTGCGGAGTGGTATGCGCCTGTTCCAATCCATGAGGTCGTGTTGTTTCCAGGGTGAGCCCATGAAGACGCTTCGTCCCAGGAAGAAATCATTTCTGAAACTGTGACAAACACCTCTCCGTTTCCATTGACAGCTGTAAGCTGCAACGACGCATTCTCAATCTCATACACTGATGGCAATGGTACGGTACTGAAATCAATCGAAAGGAGGGTCGAGGAGCGCAAGGTGCTGCTCTGGGGGCTCCGTCCAACCGAGAGGTAGGCGTTCGCGCCGTTGTTTGCTTGGGAGTTGCCTTGGTCGATTGAAGTATCAATCGTCACTGATGGATAATTGAGGTCTGCGACCATGTTTCCATCCTGAACGGAGAGCCAGGCATGCGTTGAATCGACTTCACCAGAAACCACATCAGGAATGTAGAACACAGTGGAGACGCTTTGTGGGCCAATCATACCCGAGTCGATTGGTTGCACAGTCCAACGAACCGTTTGCACGTCTATATCAGATGGTGGCGTGAATTCCAAAGCGTTGAGATCGAACGCCGAGGATGTGACACGGGAGTCGTACACGGTGCGTCCAGCCATGTCATCGTCTGCATCTGCAAACAGGATGACGCGCCAGGCAGCTGGTGCGTTCACGCTGCTTGGAAGCGTCCAAGACAGGACGGGGGCGTAATCTGGAAGGACTGCGTGGCTGGTTGCGTCCCACATGATTGAGCCGTTGCTCGGGCCAGCGTTTGTAGCAGCAGTGCTTGGCACAGCGGCGGTTCCGTTGGTCCATGTGAGGTTTAACCATGGCCGGTTCGAAGACAGTCCTTCAGAGGTGGTGAAGGTGATGAGGTTCGCGCCGTTCGACCAAGAGGTGATTTCGTTGGAGGCATACACCATGAGCGAGAGGGAGGAAGCACCGGAGTCAAGCGCTGCTTGCACGGCCTCAGTGACATCCCAAGACATCCAATCTGCACTCACAGACATTTGCAAATCCACGTATTGGCCCACGTCAACACCAATGTCCCGACCTGCTAATGCAGACCAGTTGTTTGTGCCGTCGTAGGTCACATCGTTTGCTGCACCCGTCCAATTTTGCAAGACTGGGCGCACGGCAAGTGGTTCACCGGTTGGGGAACTGAACTCTGAATAGAGGTTGAGGGCTGCATCCGTAACTCGAGCGTTGGCTGGCTGTGGCACTGCGTTGAGCGGAATGCGGATCAGAGAGGCTGCTTGGCGATTGAAGCCGATTGCACCGACCTTCATCTGCGTGTCATTTTCATGTGACGATGAAGACCCTGAACCGGCCTCAAAGACATAGGTGTCTTCGAAGTTTGGAAGGTTTAGTGCTGGCATAGCCTCACGGTGATGAAGTTCGACTGCAGCGCACGAGCCATCAGGACATGTTTGCCAAGTTGTGAGGTCAGGGAGCAAGAAATGGAAACTGTTCGACCAGTTACCAATTTGGTTGGTAGCGGAAATCGCACGGACTCTCCAGTGCCATGTCACGCCCTTATCCAGAGCGGTTGTCGGCGTGTATGTGTTGTTGCCCAAATCGAAGCCCGCATCATTCCAAGACGTGGAGACCTGCAAATTCGATGAGTCAAAAGTGGGCGTTGTATCCAATTGGACGGCCCATCCTCCAACACTCAAATTGCTGTTGAAATTCCATGCGAGTGTCGGCTGATCAAGCGGTGTCAAATCGACTCCTGAACCAAGCGCCCACGAACCGTTGAGTGGCAATGTTGGAACTGGGTCGTTTGGAACTGCGTTGGAACCTGGCACATAGACAAAGGTCAACTCAGGGCGAACCGAGACAGCACCGCTTCCAGGGTACAATTGAACATCCCGAGTTTGACCAGTTCCCACGCCGAGGACACCAATCATGAAGTCAGCACTGCGGTTGTTGCGCATGGCGTTTTGGACGCCGAGGGTGACGTTCCACTCGACGGTGGAACCCGAAGAGTATGCATTGTTGAGGCTCACTGAATCAAGCAAGGAGCCACGCTCGGTTCCTTTTGCACCGGCCATGCCCCAATTGTTCACACCGTCATAGGTGGTCCATGTTGCACCGTCGGCCGTCCAGTTGGCGAGGTTGTTTTCCCAAACAGCGAGGGTTGGGGCGTTGAATGGGTTGCTTCCGAGCGTGAATTCCAAGTTGGCCGATTCAACTGCGTAGCCCGCTGGGAGCAGATTGGATTGCAAATCACACCGCATGAGGGCGATTGATTCGCTTGGGTAGGTGTTGTATGACACGAACAATTTCGACTCATCATCGTAATTCTGGTTTGGCGTTCCACTGTCGATGTATGTGTCGTCGCATGCTGGGTAAAGGCCATCGTTTGTTCCGTTCCCATTGCTCATTCTGAACTCATATCGATCGCCACCAAGCCATGTGGACTCGGAGGCACTGACAAGGAAATTCGAGGTGCTCCATGCACCGTATCGTCCATCCGCATCAAGGTGAGCCATTCGCCAGAAATACATGTTTCCAGTCGACAAAGCGTTCACTCCAGTCATGTTGAACACTCCATCGCCTGCTGCAAACGCGCTGCTCAGGTCGGTCGTTGTGTCCCAAACACGGTCCCGGAATTGCTCATCAGTTGCCATTTGGAACGCTAATTCATACGAGCCAGATGTGGACCCGTCCCATTCCAAGGATGGCGTGGTGTTCGCAGAGAAGTTGTGGCCGCTTTGGTTCCAGACTGCAGCGCCTTGGGCAGGTTCAAGCAAACTGACAGAAGGAAGGCTTGTGCCACTTCCCCAAGCGTAGGTAATGCTCACAGATGGTTGGTCAGCATCCACTGCAGCTTCCGAGGAATGGAAAATCGTCGAGAGGGTGCCGGTGCTGGAGTAGTCGCCATGTTCACCTCGTGCGACAATGATGTAATCGGCGGGCTCGTTAGAGGAGGAGTCAAGCCACGATTGGAGGCTGGCAGTGAATCCAAACTGGAACCTTGAGGCGGTTTGTGAACTGTTGATGCCTGTTGCAGTTGCACTTGAGGAGAAGGCACGGCCGCCATCTTCCCAATCGTTGCCATTCCCGTTTGAGCCTCGATTCCATGTGAGTTCATCCTCAATCCAGATGTTTGATTCCATTTCATGCATTGAAAGCATGGACGAGCCTGAGTTTGATTGGCGTTGGAGTTCGACATTTGCATCAAGGATGGTGGCGTTTGCTGGAAGACCAAGCGCGCCAAGGTCCATCCGGAAATGAATGATTGATTCTTTGTTAGAAGTGAGTGTGGAAACCAGTGTGGCTTGATCACCATACTTTGTGTTCCGGCTGAGTTGGTTGGCGTAGGCATCTTCGATGAAAGCATTGGGAAGGCCAAGGTCATCAACGAACACCTCAATCGTTGCTGTGTTGTCCCCGTTATCGGTGACATCGTGAGCAGGAAGGAGGAAGGATTCGGTTGACCAAGAACTCAAGGTGCTTGTCGTATCCATCGAACGATAACGGTAGTGAACCAATGTACCATTGTCAAATTGTTCACTTGCAGGCACTTGGTAAGAACCAGAAGTCGAGGTGGTTGTGAATGAATTCCACATGTTTGAATAATGCCATTCGAGATCGAGCTCAGTCTTGAATTCTGAATCGAGCGAGAATTGGTATTCAACGGCTTCACCTGAAAGTGAATCGTAGGTAATCATCGGAGCACGAGCCGCTGTGAGGATGAAATCACCCGTCATTAACGCATGGCCATCCTCTGCAAAGGTGGACTCCATTGAGCCGCCAGATCCTGCGGCAGTGCTCGACGAATCAATCGTAAGCGTCGGGCGATTGTTGGGGTTGGAACTTTCGAGCAACTCGCACGTGTACATTGCACCAGTTCCTGCAACCAACAAATTGAGTTCGCTCTCGCCGTTTGCGGCAGCTGCTTGAGCATGTGCGGTCACATTGAGACTGAATGTTCCGTTCGCGGCGGTCCGGAAAGGAGGCTCCCAGGCCCCTCGGTCACTGAGACCATCGGCGCCTTGCCCGTCCCATGGAGCGTTTGAATCGCTCTGCATCCATGTTGCTTCCGAATCGTTCCAAGAAGCAACACCTGCAGTGTAGACATTGATCTGTGTCATTGATACGGAATCAGTTGTGCAGACAAGGTCAAGTGTAGCAGATTGGATCGAGGAGGAGGAGGTCAGATTCAAGGGGAAGGTGAAGAGAAGGCGACTTTCCTCGGAAAACTCCGAAATGCCAACGTCACCGGAAACAGATTGGTTACCGATGGTGTTTGGATTGGTTTCCGAAATAACGGAATCGAAGGTAGGCGCATCGACGGTCGTCACGCTGTAAACGATGGACTGGTCGTCAAGAGCAGGTTGATTTGGCACAGCACTGGGCACCAATAGATCGGCAAGAAGGAACATCATCACAAGAAGAAGTGCCGTTGAGGTTCGACGGGTTTCTGACGCGGTACGCATGGGACTCGATGGCCTCTCTGCCTGCGCCATATACTGTCTTTTCGCTTGAATGTCATTCAAACAACCATCTAGTTCAATTCCCTTTGACTGAATTCCGCCCAAAAATTTCCGTTGTTTGAAGGGCCAATGTTGAAGGGCGCTCGCCGTCAAGAGGGACCCATGAGCGAACTCTGGGTTGAGCGTCACAGGCCACAGGCCGTGAGTGAAATTCGTGGCCAACATGCCGTTGTTCAACGCTTGGCAGTCTATTCCGAAAAGAAGGAATTCCCTCATCTGTTGTTCGCCGGCCCCCCTGGCACTGGAAAAACAACTGCAGCGATGGCTCTGACCAAGGATGTCTTTGGCGAGGAGTACCGCAGAAACCTGCTCGAGATGAACGCATCAGATGAGCGAAAACTCGAAAGCATCCGAACCAAGGTAAAGCAATTCGCACGGACCTCACCCTACGGTGGCGCCCAATTCAAGATCATCTTCCTTGACGAAGCTGATGCGCTGACCAATGATGCTCAAGGCGCCCTTCGCCGCATTATGGAGCAGTACGCTGAAACCTGCAGGTTCATCCTTTCTTGCAACTACTCGTCCAAAATCATCGAACCCATCCAATCAAGGTGCGCTGTGTTTCGATTCAGACCATTGTCTGATGCTGATGTGAACGCTCAGATCCACAATGTAGCGGAACTCGAAGGTGTTACCCTCGAAGATGATGCAGGTGACGCATTGACCCGCATTTCTCAAGGTGATTTACGCAAAGCCCTGACAGGGCTACAAGTTGCATCTGCCATCAACATGCACATCACACGAGATTTGATCTACGAAACATCGGCTACCGCTCCACCTGAAGCCTTGCATCAGTATTTGATGGCGTGCAGGGATGACGGATTCCATGCCGCACGCCGAAGGCTACGAGAACTTCTTGATCGCTACGGGCTCGCTGGAACTGATTTTGTGAATCAATTGCACAGGGAACTCTATACTGCTGATTTTCTGAATGAGGATGCGAAGCTTGACCTCACCGAATGGATGGCAGAAGTCGAGTACCGTCTGGTCGAAGGTGGGGGGGAGCAAATACAACTCGATGCGCTCACGGCACGACTTGTGACGCACCTTCGTTAATTTCACTTTCACTTTTTTCTTGAAGGGTCAATGAAAACAACAGGGTCGGTACGCTGACCCAAAGACATGAACACAACCACAGCCCGCCTCAACGATGCCCTTTGTTGGACGCCGCTCGCCCCATTGATACGGGCGGCCCGCAGGTACAGGATCGGACGACGTACCCGTGAACAGAGCGATGTTCACAGGATTTCTGTGTTGTTGAGTTCAATCATGCTCGCTCATGGCGACATGCTCTCATGACTCATCTGCTACGGGCAATTCTTCAACGATTCGAAGCGTCCACGTGTAGGTGCGTGTGTTTTCCCAAGGGTCTCCATCTTCTGCAATGAGGACTGAAATGGTGTGAGTGCCAAGGTTGAGGCCCGTCTCGGACAGCAACACGGCAAAGGGCTGATCGCTCTCGCCGTGTGGCAACAGATTGGGCGTTCCTGAACTGTTGTCAAGGGTGCGACCGGTGTTGATTTGTTCCAAACGTTCGTCCCAAAAGGTTGAGTTGGAGGCGAGTTTCTGATTGCTCGCATCGTTATTATCAAGGCCGACGGAAACTTTGGCACCATCGGAATTTACGTTGTCGGCGAGACCGAACATCAACCAGACTTCGCCGGAAAGTGTTGCACCTTCCGCCACTGTCCATGTGATTTCACCATCCTTGCCGTTGTCATTGGCAAACACCAATTCTGTACCGTCGCTCGTTGCAATGGTCCACTCACCGGACAATTGAGGGGCGACAATGTCGCCCAATGGCGGATTCACAAGCATAAACGAAAGCGCTAGGAATGTGAACATGTGTAAGAATCCAGACTTAAACCAAGTCCCACGTGTGTAGTGCTCCATAAACCGCTCGGGCATGACCATGCGGTGAACTTGAGGAATGAGCACGATTGCAGCGAGCGGGAGGAGGTAAAGAATGTCAGATTTCTCTGGATCGGTGCGAGGCATCAAGAAATAGCGCATCAACAACGACACCGTCACGGAAAACGTCAGCACGAGCCACATCGAGGCAGTGTCCGCTCGTTCCTTTGCGACGTACGTCACAGGGTCGAAGGCTTCAATCCCCATGTCTTTCCCAGTCCGGCGTTTTTTCCGATCTTGGGTTCCATCAGAGGACCTGCGTTTTTGTTCAGCAGCGGCCGCCGCCATCGCAGTATTGAGGTCCACCATGAACCGCCCTGTGGCGTGAAGTGAATGAAGGCTACGGTCAAAATACCATCTCGAATCGGCCGTACCCTTCAAAGGGGGAAGGCGGCACGGGGGAACCAAGCCGGGGTGGCGTAGTTGGTGGCGCGTCGGACTCATAGGGCAGCCTTCAAGGCATTCGTATGACGTGCAAACCCCTTGTGGTGTCTGAGACATCCGAAGGTCGCGGGTTCAAGCCCCGCTCCCGGCACCAATCTAAATCACAGAGCAGTGAGCATGCTATGCCAATCGCCCCATCCCTTAGCGAGAATGCGAACCCTTGATGTGCCCTCGACCGTTGGCAGATTCATGATTGATGCTCCACGTCCCGGTGAACGAGTCAAGATTGAGGTGATCAGCCATAATGGCATCACGACCCTCCAGGGCATCGCATTGCATCCTGCCGCACCCCGCCACGTTACTCTCAAACTGGTGAACGGCTACAATGCCAGTTATCCACTTGAGGCTGTTGAAACGATTGAAATCATCGGCGAATACAACGCGCCGCAACCAGCCACGCCTCAAATCATTGAGGCTTCAAACGAGCTTCCCCGTGTAAGGATCCTACACACGGGTGGCACCATTGCATCCAAGGTCGATTATGCGACTGGAGCGGTTGTTGCGCGCTTTGAACCTGAAGAACTCGTAGCAAGCCTTCCCGAGTTGTGCGAAATCGCTCAAATCGAAGCGGTGAAACTTGGCAACATGTTCAGCGACGACATTCGCCCCCAGCACTGGAACGCGATCATTGCTGCTTCGAAAAAGGCATTCGATGATGGATGCCGAGGTGTTGTGGTGACACACGGCACCGACACCCTCCACATCACCTCGGCCGCCGTCGGGCTGGCATGGGCAGCGCGAGGCGGGACTGCACCTGGACCAATCGCCTTCGTCGGATCGCAACGCTCGTCTGACCGCGGTTCCTCAGATGCTGCCGAGAATTTGTTGTGCGCAGTCCACTGGGCTGCAAATGGACCTAAGCCATTGGGCTCGCATGCCGACACCTCCGTTGTGGTCATGCATGCCAACGCAAATGACGGCGTGTGTTCCGTGCTCCCCGGAACAGGCGTTCGCAAAATGCATTCCTCGAGAAGGGACGCATTCCACGCAGTAAACTGTGAGCCACTTGGCATGATTCACATCGAAAACGGTGCCATCCAACACACCCTCCATTCCACCTATGGAGAAGCCATTCAAGACAACCCACGGCGAGAGGTAACACAACGACCTGACGCCTACGAGGCTGGCGTTCGAATCGCTCAATTCACGGCAGGGCCGTGGCTGCATGCTGAACAAATTGAGGCCGTAGCACAAAGCGGCGTTCAAGCCATCGTGATTCACGGAACGGGCCTTGGTCACCTTCCAATCGATGACCCCGGGAAAGATGCCCCAGAAAACACCAAGATTTGGCGAACGCTCACCCGATGTGTCAACAGGGAAATACCGATTGTGGTCACCTCCCAGTGTATACATGGCCCGATTGACATGAATGTCTATTCCAAAGGGCGCAAACAAATCGACATGGGAATCATTGGCCACGGAAGCGTGGCGTCACCTGAAACAATGATTGTGAAGGTCCACTGGGCCTTGTCAAATTCAATGACAGTTGCGGAAGCGATTGCCACAGATTTAGCTGGAGAAGGGCGGAATACCCTCATGGTCTAAGCGTTTTAATCAAAAACCGAGACGGAGTGGAGATGGTATGGCAGGGAACTCGAGTGACCGTCTCGAAGACCTCCAGTTCAAGCGCGAACAGGCTCGGCTTGGTGGAGGATTGAAGCGTCAGGAGGCCATTCGAGCGAGTGGCAGAGGCACAGCACGTGACCGAATTGGACTGCTGCTTGATGAAGGGTCATTCATCGAAATCGATTCTTTCGTGACCCATCGAACAACCGACAATGGAATGTTCTTGCACCACACCATCGGTGATGGCGTTGTTGCTGGACATGGAACAATCGAAGGGCGTCGGGTCTATTGCTTCGCACAGGATTTCAGCGTCCACGGCGGCAGCATGGGAGAAATGCATGCTAAGAAAATCGCAAAAGTGGTTGAGATGGCGGATCGTGTCAAAGCCCCGATCATCGGATTGTGGGACGGTGGAGGTCAGCGCGCCCACGATGGCGTGGCTGCACTTGCAGGCACTGGCGAGTTGCTTGACAGGCTTGTCCAATGCAGCGGCCGCATCCCAATGATTTCACTTGTCCTCGGACCAGTTGTTGGCGTTTCCGCGCTTGCCGCCAGCCTTGCAGATTTCACCATCCTCGGAGAAGAACATGGACAACTGTTCCTGTCCTCACCTCTTGAAACACCAGAGGTGATCGACGGCGAAGTGGATGCTGCAGGTCTTGGCGGAGCCAACCTTCATGCCTCTCGCTCTGGTATTGCCTGCATGATTGCAGAAGATGAAGAGGACGCCTGCACATTGGCCACTGAGATCCTCTCCTTCTTGCCCGACCACAACATGGCAGACCCCCCAGTTGAAGAAACAGCTGACCCCAAAACCCGGAAGAACACCGTTCTCGAAACCCTCGTGCCCGATAATCCAAACAAGCCCTATGACATGGTCAAGGTGGTTGAAGAAATCGTTGACGACGGAATCTTTGTCGAGTTATTCGAAGCCTATGCAGACAACATCATCATTGGCTTTGCTCGACTGGAAGGACGCACGATTGGAGTGGTTGGGAACCAACCAAAGGTCCTTGCGGGTTGTCTTGACATCGATGCATCAATCAAAGCAGCCCGATTTATTCGAACCTGTGATGCATTCAACATTCCGCTGGTCACCTTTGAAGATGTACCTGGATTCCTACCGGGTGTCGTCCAAGAATGGGGTGGTATCATTCGACATGGGGCAAAATTGTTGTTTGCCTATGCCGAAGCAACGGTGCCGAAATTAACGCTGGTCACACGCAAAGCCTACGGGGGCGCTTACCTTGCCATGTCTTGCAAGCACTTGCAAAGCGATTACAACGTTGCGTGGCCAACTGCCGAACTTGCCGTTATGGGCGCAGATGGAGCAGTCAACATCATTCATCGACGAGAAATCAACGCTGTTCCAGATGAGGAAAAGGAAGGCGTTCGACAGAAACTCGTGGCAGAGTACAAGGCCAAATTCGGCGATCCATATGTGGCAGCTCGAAATGGTTGGCTGGATGATGTCATCGAACCTGAAGAGAGCCGTATGCGCCTTTGCCGGGCCCTCAACATCCTCCGCTCAAAGCGTGAATGGAGCCCACCAAAGAAGCACGGCAACATCCCGCTGTGATCACTGCTTTGCCCGCGCACGAGCAAGCAATCCACCTGCTTCCGCCTCGCTTGCTTCCACAGAAGCCGGAGCTTCTTCTGTTGCGAACTCAGTCACCTGTCCAGATCCTTGACGGCGGGAAAGCAGGACAATGATGACCACGGCAAGCAGAAGTATTGCGCCTATGGCACCGATTGTGACGAGCGGGAGAGCGCCTGCTGGATCCTCAGTCTGCACGACTGGAGCGGAATTGTCTGTACCTCCTGAGAGATTGACAGTGAGATAGGCTACAGATTCCATGCCGAGATCTGCATCAATCACAGCGACTCGCAACCCAACCGTACCGTTCGCATTCACAGGGTATTCGATGAACGTGAGGCAGCGGTTGGTTGCTGTGGATTGATCAAGGCTGCAGGAATGGCTCAAGTTCTCGAGCATTATGCCAGCCACTGAAATATTTGCTTCTGATGGTATTACACCATCAGGATCGTAGACCCACCACATCAATCCGCCGGAACGCTCGTCCACTGCATTGAGTTCTTTGATGGACACAGCAGGTGCATCCGGCATGGCGATTACCGTGATGTTGAGCCTGGCAGCATGTGTGTTTTCGCCATCGCTGACGTTGAGATAGATTGCATCCTCGAAGCCATAGTAATCCATATTGCCGCTGATGATGATTTGTGAGGCTGCACGAACCACATCCACATTCATTGATGAATCGCCAATTGTCCAAAACAGCACATCACCATCGATGTCCCAAGCCATTTCACTGAGATTTAGTGCTTTAGAATCGTCTTCATTGAGTTCAATGTTCCAGTATGAAGCGTTGATTGTCATAGCGTCATTCACCGGCTCGACATACACAGGCACGTCGAGTTCAACAGGAAGGTTGACGCCATCGCCCACCAACAGGTGAAGCACTGAGGCCCCGTTCATGTTGAGGCGTGGTGTGATGGTCAACACCCCTTCAGAGATGATGAAATCGATCGGACCGTAAGGACCTTGGGTCTCGCCAGATATGCTTGCGATCAAGACTTCACCTTCAGGATCGTTTGCGTAATCTGAGAGAACAATGGATGTTGAAGCGCCATCCTCAACCATATTTTGCATGGGTACAGTTTGGGTCACGACCACTGGATCATCAACTGGGACAATTCGAATCATTGCTTCGACTTCGGCTTCGTCGACAACACCGTCACCATCAGCTCGCAGGTGCAGCCGGACATCTGCACCATCGACATACTCGCCCGGCGCTGTGTGGAAGACAATCATCGTGTATCCATCAGAACTAATGGATGTGCTGAAGTTCCCAACTGCACCACCGGTGAGTTCTGCCTCAACAAATAACACATCTTGCCCATCAGGGTCGAAGGCAAAAAGCGAGGCATCGATTTCAATGCTTCCACGTTGTTCAACATCGATAAACGGCACAGGGGCAGTGAGAGAAAGGGGGGCATCAGATCTGTTGAAGGGTTGATGCAAGATTATTGGCGCACCCTCCACTCGAATTTCCAAATGGAATTGGTGAGGCCCCGGTGCCACATCAGCCATCGGGAACAAGCACTCTGCCTCGCCGTTGCTCAGCAAGGCCCCCGTGAATGGCGTCATTCCAACGATGGCGCAGACAATCTCCACTGACCAATCAGACGGTAGTTCGTCGTGTGTTGTCCCATCTCGAAGGGTCCATGGAACGCGCCAATTCACGGTTTCGGAGGTATTGAACGATGTCCGATTTGCAGGGGCAAATGTGTTGTTCCCAGTCAGCACAAGGGCGCTGCCTGCAAGATTTTCCGCAAGATAGGCATTCGGATCGCTCAAGGTATTAGCATCGGTTGGCCGATTCGTCGCCGCTCTGAACGAGCCATGATCGCCTCTCAATGTGAGGTCGAGGTACGGCACGAGGTGATTGGCCGTGCGCTCAATTTGCAGTTCTTGGGAGATGGATGCATCTTCGTCTGCCAACGATTCGAAGAATGAGGTTGATGCTTGAAATTGGTAATGATTGGCTCCGAGAAGTTGCATTGCGTGCCATCCGAGGTCATTGGTTCCGTTCAGGACCGCCGTTACATCATTGAATTCAGCGACTCCATCGAGTGTTCCCGTGATGAAGAGTCCAGTTGATGGTTGTGCGACATCGACCGTCCAACCTTCGGGAGCGAGGTCCGTCCAGTGATTGCCTTCATCCCAAGAGGAAAAATCTGTACCCAATCCAAACACGGCACGGGGCGGTTGGGCATTTGGCGTGGCATCCCGTTCATTCCAAAATGGCATGACGGCATAGGCTGCAGCAGCACCATGGCCGTGACCACCAAGGCCCCAGTGGTCCAAATCAATTTGACCAAAAGATCCCGTTAGAGCATCAGTGGACTCATTGAGGGTGACCATCAATTCGTACCCTATTTGGATGGACGACAGGATGGAATCGAAATCTGTTGCCTCAGAGACACCTTCGTGGACAACAACAATGTGGCCACGCTTTGCAAGGGAAGACCCCAATAGCATGTACTGCTCCATGTTTTCACCATCATCCCCGATGAATTGGACCCAAGTAAAAGGGCCATTGCCAGCCATGTTTTCACCCTCACCATCGGCCATTGCGGGATAAATCACTTGCATCTGAGTTTGAGCGGCACCTCCGCCTTGATACCCGGTAATCCAGCCCACTGGGAAATCAACACCCTCGTGCTTTGGAACAAATGGTAAGGCCTCATCGGGATGGTCTGCTGCAACGCTGTGAAAAGGCACAACGAAGAGCAGAGCAACGACAAGAAGACAGCGGAAACTTGTTGCGTTCATGTGCGACCCTCCGAGATTTGCTTGCGTCGGACAAATATGAGTCTTGTTCCGTCATGCATACGAATGAAGCAAGGCCTCTGCGTGAATGAGTTGCGTAAGGAGAAGGTCGATCGAGGGCAAAATGTGTGCGAGGTGAGGTGCCCAAAGGGTCGCCCAGCACGACAAATGTTGAGCGACGAGCATCCATCGACCGTTCAATTGAGGCGGTTGCATCGCATTCAGCATGCTCTCGACATCCCCCTCAAATAAAGCATAGGCCGCGTTGAGCAGCAGAGGGGCTTGGGCGGCTGCAATCTCAGGATCAAAATTGACACCAAAGACCGCATCCTTCGCAGAACCCGTGCACCGTGCAAGCAATTCATCAGGAAGAGTTCGACGTGATTTAGCAACGTGCACTTGACCGCCTGCGTCAAGCCATGTGGAGGCGACCGAGCGTGCAGCACCTCCACCGCCACACAGGGAAAGAACGGGATGAGATGAAAAGGAAATTCCGAAGTGTTGAGCGAGGCCAACCACACCGGCACCATCCAAACCTGCGCACCACCATCCTTGCCCGTCCCACCGAAGGGCATTCACTGATTGGTAGTTCATCGAATCGTCAATCGCTGAAACGGCGGTGCTTGACAATTGATGTTTGAGGGGCGAAGTTAGATTTACCCAGATTTCATTGCTAAGAAACCCCGTAGGAAGAGGTAGTTTCCGGCCCATAGTTACTGAACGAGCCGCCAATGAAACCGCCACCTCGCCGGTTGGTGCGAACCGATCATCTGCGTCCTCAACCGCCATGCCGGCTTCAATTGCTTTGGCGAGAAGGCCTGTTGTGCGAAATTTACCAAATGGTGCGTTTGTGTACGCCCAATCTGGCGCAGTGGGCACAGAGCCAGCATACCCCCAAGCCAGTGCGTCTTCAATCGTCGAGGTAGGAACAAGATCGGTGTTTTTCAACTTCAAATTAAATTCCTTCTTACCAAGTAAGTCCAACATTCTGGCGTGTACTAAGCCAAGCAGGAGGGGCGATAATGAATGAGCAACTGGGTCGCCCGCAACCGCATAACGAACCTCACCCATGAGGCGAACACAGGGTTCAACACCTTCAACCTCTCCCTCAAAAAACACACCAGTCGGGATAGATTTCAAAAGGGAGGCATCCCTAGGTATTTCCATGCAAGCGAATGTCGAAGGAGCAAAGTCTGGCTTAATTTCGTTGCTAACGGGGCTCCTCGGTTTGTACTTCACTGCATCGATGTGGATGGAACTGCAAGATTCCCTCGGAATCTTGATCGGCGCACCATTGGCAGTTGTTGTTACCACAACGATGCTCATCATTTTTCAATCTAAGAAGCAACAAAAAGAAATTAGCCTCAACGGAAGTTACGATCTGCATGAGTCATTTCTCAATGAAAACAATGACCCCTTGGGCACACAAAAGGGTCGCAACCCAGTGATGTTCATCGTCATGCTTTACATGCTTGTGGTGTTGATTAACGAAGCCGCTGGAACTGGACTGATCTTCAACTAAGGTGCAGACGATGGCCGGATTGATGGACGTCTTCCTGATGAAGGAACGCGTAAATGAAGGGGCAAACCCGATTTTCATCATCCTCGAGAAAGCCTCAATCTTGATTGCGTTACTGATCGTCGTTGTCCTCGCTGTCGCTCTAGAGTTGCCGGATTGGGGCGTTGGAATTGTGGTCGGCATTTCGCTTGGACCGATTGTCTATGGGCATTACTATTTCATTTACATTCGTCCACTTCGCGCAAAGAAGTTAGGAGAAGATTGAAGTCCTAAGCGCTTATGTTCAATCAGGTGACACAATGAGTGTACTTTCTAATTTCCTCGAACTCATCGGCTTAGGAGACATCACTGGCATCGATGTCTTATTCGCAGCAATGGCCATCGTAGGGACCTTTTTGTTCCTCATTTATTTCGCACTGATTCTGATTGGTGGGGTCGCTGACGGAGCTCTTGGCGCAGTTGGCGTTGATATTGATCTTGAAATGGGGGCAGAGGGCGTCTTCAACATGCTCACAATTCAAGGATTGCTGAGTTTCCTGATGATGTTTGGAATTTTTGGTCTTGCAGTCAATATGGAAACAGAAATACCTACTCTTGCGATTTTGGCTGGAACGATTGCGGGGACAATCTCAATGTGGCTCATTGGCAAGGTGTTTCAAATGTTGAGGAGTCTCGAAGTCGACGCAACGGTCCAACACAAACAAGCAATCGGCGCTCAGGGCCAGGTCTACATGACCATTCACCCTGGTCAAACTGGCCAAGTGCAGGTTGAGTTCCAGAGCGCACTCCGCACTTGCTCTGCCGTACTTGAAGATGATTCAGCAACACTTGAAACAGGTAAATTTGTTGAGGTGGTCCGAACCATCGGAGAAACGCTCATTGTTCGAGAATTAAGCCTCAAAGAGATTGCATCCGAATGAACCCATTTGTCGATGTGAGCCGAGTAGGGCTTTTTTCAGGGATATACTGAGACGGGTGAAAGGTCATAAAGGATTGTACGCATGGAAGAACATGGCAGAACTCTTTGTTATTGGACTCGGACTTTTCCTTTTTGTCCTCTTGGGTACGATTTACGTTGCCACCCAGCGGTACAAACTTGCACCATCGGACCAAATCCTTGTCGTCTATGGTAACGTGAAAGACAAACAATCGGCAGAATGTATCCACGGTGGTGGAAAGATTGTCTGGCCTTTGATCCAGCACTACGCATACTTGTCGCTGCGCCCTATGACGCTCAACATCCCGCTCAAACATGCCCTTTCAAAGCAAAACATCCGAATCAATGTTCCTTCTTCCTTCACAATCGGTATCTCAACTGAGCCATCGATTATGCAGAACGCTGCAACTCGTTTGCTCGGCCTGCCACAAAACGACATCGAGAAGCTCGCAGAAGACATCATCTTTGGTCAACTTCGGTTGACCGTTGCTTCGCTCACCATCGAACAGGTCAACCAAGACCGTGATTCGTTCCTGCGAATCGTGTTCACCAACGTCGACACAGAACTGCACAAGCTTGGTTTGTACCTCATCAACGTCAACGTTGTTGACATCACTGACGA
>OBPB01000088.1_pt1 | contig 22769 bp, 23 predicted proteins | sample 1534631 | NCBI WGS metagenome assembly OBPB01 (sample SAMEA3275471, study PRJEB22092) | marine metagenome | biome: Marine environment; feature: Belgian marine environment, sample taken at 3 meters depth; material: Sterile flask | collected 2014-06-24T18:06:27+00 | depth 3 m
CGTTGGCCACAATGAGGGCAAGACGCAGAAACGCCCCTGCGGCAGTGGCATGTCATGCAGGCAGGGCAACGAATAACATTGAACCCTGCATTGGCCATAGTAGGCGTTCAAGACGAGGGTCTTTCAAGACTTCTTTCAAAGAGAAAAGTCAGTGTTCTGTTTGCGTGAACCGGGCCGAAGGGCTGGAGCTGCTGGGGCCTTGACATCAACCCGCTTTTCTGGAACTTCTGCAGCCTTTCGAGTCAAGCCACCTCTGACCTTGCCTGTGCCAGTCTTGGCTCCAAGCGACAAGGAGTTGGGCAAGATCAATGCAGCCATGGCCACACCGTGATGGTCGTTTGCCGCCGTGACTTCATCGACCGCGACATCGAAGGATTTGACTTCGAGGTCTCGACTTGCCAAGCGGCGTTGTAAGTTTCTTCGCAGCAGGAGGGAGGTCTCTTCGTAATCCAAGTCGGTTGAAATGGTTGCGACAATAGCGCAGTCATCGCCCTCAGGCGTGGTGCAGGCTGCCCAAGCCACACCGGCGCAGGCTGTGGAACCATTCCAGGCATAGGCGGTGGCTAGATGGCATTCAACAAGGGAGCCCATCGGAAGCGGTTGAGGGGCTGTGGCCCCAAATCCAAGCGGCAACATAGCGCCCTTCATCTCGATTAAGCGAGCATCGCCGAGACCAAGTTCGACCAAACCTTGGTCGTATGCATCCTCAGCGTTTTCTCCCCAAGGTGCGACGGCTGTCATCAACCAACCGGGGCAGGCCACGCTGGTGGAACGAGCGCCATCATTCGAGTACATGATGCGTAGACAGACGCAACGGGTTCATGAACACCATGGTCATCCCACGACCATGGTGGTGAATTCGAGGGCGGTTTTAGCAACCTCCGCCGTCTTGGCTGTTCTCGCTGCCGTGATCAGCAACGTCCTGGGCGGTGGGACCACCTTCGGATTCATCGTTCTCGCATTGAGTTTGATCCTTGCAGTCTTCATCTGGCTGCTCTTTGATACGGAGGCGGAAACGACCTCATCCGCATCGACAATCATCCCCGTTCAAAATTCTATAGGACGAGGTTCTGCAAGCCAAAGTGCTGTTGAATCAACGCCCGAACAAGATCTACCTGACCCGTTGGATTCTGGCATCGATGTGCCGTTGCTCTGATCACAGCAGGCGAACAGTTTCGAGGTTCTTTGGAGCGTATGTTCGACACTTGTACCGTTCACGGAGCGTGTGGCCCAGTTCGTTGCACTTGTGATAATCACCGTGGTGGCAAATGATGTTCTTCGGCTTAGGCGACAATTGGTCGACGAAATCTAACAATTGGCGGCGGTCTGAGTGACCTGAGAATCCATCAATCGTGACCATTTCACAGCCGATTTTGACGATCTCAGTCTTTCCATCGATGACCATTGGTACTTCGCCGAATCCTTTCTGAAGACGGCGTCCGAGGGTTCCTTCAGCTTGGTAACCGACAAAGCACAGGGAGTTTCGGTCTTCCTGAGCCCAGTGTCGGAAGTATTCCATCACAGGTCCACCGTTCAGCATGCCAGAGGTTGCCAGAACAATGCACGGTGAGTTGTCCATGATGATGCTTTCACGAAGTTCACGTCCTTTGACCGGTCGGAACCACTCGCTTGTGAATGGGTTCTCGCCATCGTCCTTGAGCAGGGATTTCCTCAAACTGCTGGTCAAGTAATCGGGGTGTGATGCGTGGATTGCTGTCGCTTCCTGAATCATACCGTCGAGCCACACTGGAACCGGCTTGACTTGGCCAGAACGGAACAACTCGTCAATGGCAATCATCACTTCTTGGCTTCGTCCAACGGCAAACACAGGGCAGATCAGTTTTCCACCACGCGAAATGGTGCGGGAAACGATGTCCTGGAGTTCTTGGTTTGCTTCTTGCCTCGAAGGTTGGTAATCGCCTGATGCACCATAGGTGGATTCAATCACCAATGTTTCCACACGAGGGAAACGGGTGTTTGCTGCATCGAAGAGCCAGGATTTCTCATACTTCTGATCGCCACTGAAGACGATGTTGTGCTTTCCATCTCCGATGTGGAGATGAACGGCAGAGGATCCGAGGATGTGGCCTGCGTTTGAGAAGGTCAATTTGATGTCGGGTGCGATGTCTGTGGTGTCGCCCCAATCCACGTCCACGACGTGCTTCATGCAGGTGCGGATGTCTTCCATATCGTAGGGTGCTCGCTTGCCTTCGGAACCGCCAACTTTGAGGTAGTCAGTTTGCAAAAGCAGCATCAAGTCACGGGTTGGCGGTGTGCAGTACACTGGCCCTCTGTAACCATACTTGAACAGGACAGGAAGCATGCCTGCGTGGTCCAAGTGAGCGTGAGTCAAGACAACTGCATCGAGTTTCTCAAGCGGTAAGGCTTCTGGTGCAGTGAAGTAAGGCATTGGATCGGTGTCTGAAGCGATGTTGACGCCGACGTCGATCATAACCCTCGATTCGTTTGTGGTCACGAAGTGGCAGGCACGGCCGACTTCACGGTAGGAGCCAAGCGCTGTGACTCGAGCCCATGCGGAACCTGGGCGTTGTGGTCGGTGAATGTTGAGTCCGAAGTCCTTGAGGAGTTTTCTTCGTTCCTTGGCGTTCACTTGGCGGTAGCCACGAATGTCGTGAACCGTTTTGGAAACGATTGGTGAAATGCGTTCCACCTTCACCAACCATCCAGTTTGGTCTCGAATATCGTTCAAGTTGGCTCCACGGCGGCCAACAGCCTCACCGGGGTTTTGACATTGAATGATGATTTCCCGGTAGCATGAGTCGAAATATATGTTTGAAATCTCAGCGGATTCTGGAACAATCTCTCGAATGAGTTTGGTTGCTTCCTCTTCGCTCTTCATGATTGATTCGTCAGGGCGAAGGACAATCTTCCGCTTCACTCGCTTAGCGATTTTTCCAATCAAGCCGTCGCCGCCGCCAAATTTGGCAGGGACAGGGGTTACGATCGCAATGTTTCCAGCTTCCAGTTCGACCGTGTATGGTACGTCCTTAGGGACGATTTTTGCAATTTGGTCTTTCAGTTCTTTAAATGTAAGGCGCATGTTGTTCACCGTTTACCCGCACTCGCACAAAACAATGTGCACTCGCCCTCGTGAGAGGGAGCAGCGTTGAGCCGCGGGAATGGGAGAGCGAAGTCTCAAGCGAGAAGCTTCTCGATTTCGCTTTGTTCAATGGCAACGTATCCGTCTTTGGCCGTAATGACAGCCAAATCCATGCCGTTGCCGGAGGCGGCATCTCGCTGCCCCGATGCGTGAAGGGCACGGGCGGCAAGTTTCAATGCATCGGTCCGTGTCATACCTTCGCTGAAGCCATCTTCGAGCACACCATACATGTAAGGTGAACCTGAACCTGTGGCGCAGTAAGAGTCTGGAATGGATCCACCAGCGGAGTCGATGGAATAAACATGGCCGCCTTCATCATCGACGCCGACGATGAGGAGTTGGACCCAGTGCGGGCGTCCAGAAAGGATGTTTGCAGTCAGTGTTGCCGCTCCCTTCACTGTCATTTGCTGTTGACGGCGAAGTTGGAACAGAGCAACCTCTGCTGCGAGGGTGCGAGACAAGGATTGAGCGTGACCGACCAAACCAGCGGTTGTGAGAGCGAGGTTGTCACCAATCTTGAACAACTTCTGAACGCTCTTGTTGGCGATGAAGTGGCCCATGGTAGCCCTGTGGTCCGCTCCTACAACGACGCCGCCGTTGAAGGTGATGCCAATTGTGCTTGTTCCAGTTTTCATTACGGTCGGTTGGTTCTCCATCATCATCAATCCCTTCTCCACGCCGACACCTCTTGAAGGTTGAGGCGCAAACTTGTGAAATTGGCGGGCCCTTATCAACCCGCCGAACCTTCCCGACGCAACCCTACTGCCTCCAAACGCAAGTCCTAGAAGCGAACGAATGCGAGTCTTCTTGAGGTGACGGTCTTGACCTTGACTCATGCGCCGGCGGAAAAAGGGGGAACGGGATGAAGCGCAGGCTTCACTCGATGCGTTCACTCAAGGCCCCAAGCCCCCGGCCCCTGAGCCAAAGCCTGCCGCTGAACCAGCTGTGCCTTCCATGCCGGACCTCGATGTCTTAGCAGAGGCCGATGAACGGCTCCGGCAAGGTGCGCCAACGCCACCGACCCAAGAGCCAGCAGATGCACAACCGTTGAGGACCTTCGAAATGCCAAGCATGAGCCAAAAAGCTCCAGCACAATCACCAACAACGACCGCCATGTATCACGATCTTGGAAAGATGTACCCTCATCCACCCATCGCCCGTGAAGACGGGGGTCTTGTCCTCCACAGGGCCGTATTGAACGACCTCACGGGGTGTGGAACCCTCCTCAACTGGGTCGCAGACGGCCATGCCGTCATCGTGGAGATGAAGCGTCTGATGAAGCGCACGGTGGAATTCAACGCTGCATTAAGCCAGCTCAACGGTTTTATCGGGGATGACCTTGGCGGTCAAATCCTCCAGATGACATCCACACGGCTGATGCTCTTACCAGCAAATTGCAGGGGCGTGAACGGCATTGAAATGGAGGCATTCGCAGTTGAACCCGGTGATTTCACTGAGGTGGGACGCTGATGCAAGAACAACCAGTCGACATACCCTGCCCGATTTGCAGCGTTCCAGGCAAAGTGTTCATGATCGCCCATGTCGAAGAAATCCCATACTTTGGCGAGCACACACAAGTCACGGTCATGTGCCATTCGTGTGGATGGAGGCAGACTGATTTCATTCCTGCAGAAGGGAAGAAACCTGGTGGTTGGATTTTGGCTATCGATTCACTTGAAACGCTGTCGGCGAGGGTGATTCGTTCATCCTCATGCACAGTTAAAGTTCACGAGTTGGACCTTGAAGTGGCACCGGGAAGCAACGCCACTGGCTATGTGAGCAACGTCGAAGGCGTGTTAAGCCGATTCAAAGACATCGTGTTCATGGTGCTCCGTGACATTGAATCCGAACTTCTTGGAATGGCAGAATCCGAGCAGAGCGATGAGGCAGCAAAGGCCGAAGCGCTTGAAGCACTTGGGCGCCTCAATGAAATGGTTGAGCGCATCGAAATGGCCGGCAAAGAAGGAGCATTACCGCTTACGCTCGAACTTCTCGACCCCCACGGGCATTCGATGATCATGCACGATGATGCCACCCACCGTGATTTGACCGAAGAGGAGTTGTTGGCTTTGCCGGTTGGACCAGATCCAGCCGTGTTTTCCAAGGACGATGAAGTTTGATCATCGAGCATCTTCAGCAAGGAATTGTTCAACCAAGTGGGCTGTTTGATCCCGCATTTCGTGCAACTGACCGAGCCAGTCAACGGCTCGATCAATGCAAAGTTGCTTCATTTCACCGGCAAGAATCTGACCAGACCGATACCCTGAATTGAGTTCTGCAAGGTAGGCATCGTCTTCTTCAAAGAAGTACATCATGTACTGGTAGGCAACATCGATGTCAGGGTTGCCACCTAAGCGCCGGTGTTCTTCGATGGTGGATTGACCACCTGAAAACGCACGCTTGATTTTCTTTTCCACGCTCGCTAAATCATCGTTGAGGAAAAGGGTGGTTTTCGGCTTGCTGCTGCTCATTTTTTCGCCGGTCATGCCGACTGCAAAATGGTGGTAAGTCGAGGAGGGTGCGAGCAGACCAAGGCCGCCAAGGCTGCGTTCGTATGCCAATAATTTCATGCGAATCATCGATTGATCTCGCTTGGTCGCACTCGCCACATTCACCGTTCCCTGTTTTGGGTTGGATTGGATGTCAGAATAGCCCAATTCAGTCATGCATCCAACAATGCCGGAAAACACCTCATTCAACTTCTGCTTATCCATTCGACCGTTTGGTAACTGGCCGAGCACAGAGGCGTTCTCATCGTGAACTGAAAGTGTGATGGTCACGCCAGAATTCTTACCTTCATTGACGTTGAACCAGTTGGTTTTGGAAGCAAGTCCACGGGTTAACCTCAGATGGGGATCTTGATCCACACCGACTGGAACCACGATCGGTCTCAAGCCACCATATTCATCCGTCTGTGGATGTAAGATATCACCGACTTGGACCATAGGAGCCTGTACATGCGCTAAGTTTGTTTCACCGCCAAAGCCGTAGATGGCTTCAAATTCATTGAGGTTTGTTCGCTTGCCCAATTGGAAACCAAGCCGTTGAACGATGGGTCTTGAGGATTGAAAGTAGACGTTCGTTTTCTCAACATCCAATCCCAATGCTGCATAGTTGGCAATGTATTGCTGAAGGGCTATTTCACGGCCCTTTTCCAACGACACACCACGTGTGGCTTGGCTTTCGAGGTCGGCGACCGCAATGGTCACATCCCCACCTTGTTGCTGGAACCACTTGACCTGGTCGATGACCATCGAGTGCCCCATGTGCATTTGCCCACTCGGCATGAGTCCCGTGAGAACACCAAATCCGTCACCTCTGCGCTGAGCATCCAAAACCTGGTTGAGATCCCGGTGGGCAAAGACGATGCCACGGCGGTGAAGGCGTGAGGGGTTGTCCAGCGTCACACTCTCCATCGAGGAGAGGCCGAATTGAGAGATGATGCGGTCATAATCCGTGGACTGAGCGCTACCCCAAGGGTCGATTACTACGTCATCATCTGCCATGTAACCACCTCGGATGCCTTTTGCTCCGCCCTTCCTTGCATCAAGCCTTCGCTTTGTTTGGAGGGTCAAGGGTGCTTTTGTTCAGTTGCTTGTCCCTTCCGGCGGTTCCAAGCAGCGAGCGGACCGAGGCCCTCCTTTTCGAGCACAACAAGCATGCCGACCACCGTAGCCAACGCAATGCTCGCCGCAACATAACCGAGCCATCCAGATTCTCCGAGCCCTTCACGCGGTTCGACTAGCCAAGTGAACACCAGATGTTCATCGTCGACAAAGCGCTTTGACCACTTGAACAGATCATGCGTTTCATGGGCTGCAATGGTGACAGCAGCGGAATGGTTGTTGAAGAATTCACTGCGACCCATGACATCGTAAGTTGTTGATCCGTTGTATGTGATGTTGACCATGTGCCCGTTAACGACCGAGAGGAGGAGAAGTTCCCCGCCTTGCTGCGAATAGCCTTCCTGACTTTTCCGAACTCCTGTGATGTTTTCTAGAGCGCCTTGCTCACCGATGACACTGTCCACTGAAGCCCCTTCAAGGTCGATGACCCACGTGATTGGTACGTTCCAAGCCTCGCTGTTCATGGCGGTGCACTCAGGAGTGATGAGCGATTCGAAGGAAAGAACCGATTGTTCGCCTTGTGCCCTCACTTCATGGGTGAATTCGTAACAGTTGCTCACCGTCCAATAGGACCAAGCTTGGCCCCAAGTGGTCAACCACACATCGGGTACATCAGCCAAGTAGGCACTGATGTCACGGTCATGACGAATGGTCGCGTCGTTCACTCGCCCGACCCAATAGAGGTTGACAAGTCCGCCTTCTTCGACCGCAGCTTGAACTTCCTCGACTGAGCCAATCAACTGCTCCAGAGAACCGCCTCTTCGACCCATGTTGTACCAGTCCCATTTGTCCGTCGGTGTATCGTTCGCATCGTGCCAAGCAGAGACGCTCAAGCCGGTGGTATCGCCATGGACCACAAAGCCTTGACCTGCCACGGTTGTGTGTTGAGCCATCGTGAGACCGCTTGGAGTGTAGGTGGAAATTGGTTCTGTGCCCCATGCGCTGGCATGGACCCTTGACTCGATGTAATCACGGCATTCGAGCGCAACCGCTCCCGGGTCGGCTTGCCATGACAAGCCAGGGATTCCGTAGCAGCCAAACTCATCGCCGAGGTCAAGACGGTCTTGGGCCAGCGTCGTGGTTAGCCACCCGTCTTCCTCCCAAGCAGAATCTGCGAGGGCGACAGGGCTCCAAGTGACGCTTACCAAGCAAGCGAGCACCATCACGGTGAGCGTTCGGTGCATGGACCGTGCGCTTGGGCTCATGCTTCATGCCCGATGGCCAATGCTTTGATTCTTCGCACGCCCACCGTTCCATCCGTTCGCCGGTGGAACACGGACTTCCGAGTTTTTTTTTCGGCAAGTGATAAATCTAAACAAACAGCGGAAGGAGCATGGACCATAACGAAGAAGTGCTCAATGCATGGTCCACACTTGAGGCCCATTGGCGAATTCCGATCAACGATACCCCGCTGGCACCTACGCCAAATTACAGCATCATTCGCTGGTTGATTTCACCGATATTGAGGCCAATTGTGAACATGAAACTCAACGGGATTCACCACATTCCTCGCAAAGGAGCAGTGATCTTGGCGGCAAACCACCTCTCGCACGTCGACCCAATCATGGTGATCGCCAGCGTTCGCCGATCTGTACGCTACCTTGCGAAGGACGGGCATTTCAAGAACGCAGGCATTGCAATTGTGATGCGGGCAACCGGACAAATCGAAACCGCGCGAGGCGACGGCGGTAACGATGCGCTCACCAATGCCGCCGATGTCCTTGAAAGTGGAGCAGCGCTCGGTATTTTCCCTGAAGGCACCCGCTCAAAACGCACAGAAGCACCGTTTTTACTGACTGGTAAAACGGGTGTTGCCCGACTGGCAGCCAGTTATCCTCACGCCGTGGTTGTGTCGATTGCACTTGTTGGTACGCGCACCATGATGGAACCGCAAACGCATAAATTCCCTCGAATTTGGCGGCCTGTCACCATGAACGCTGGCAAGGGCCTCACCTGGGCTGAATGGTTGGGTCACGAAAAAGGCGGGGCGATGACCAAGGATTCTCTCATGGCCATGAAGGACTTAGAAGACCATGAAATCCGCTCACAACTGGCCCTCCTGTATCGTAAATTTACTGACCAGTTGATGCAGAGCCTCGTGTCTCTTGGTGCCCCTTGAGGTGTATGTTTAACTAGTGTTGAATGTTTTTCTTGTGTGAAACCTATAGCGACTCCGCTCGGCAACCTGAATGTTCTCGAAGGCGCATGCCCAAAACAAATCGCAGCAGAACTCCGTGGACTTGACCTGCTGATCAACCTCGTCAATGAATCACCTCGCTGGCACATCTCACAAACGTCAAGCATTCCGTTTCTGATGTCCGATGACGGCGCACCAGGGGTTCAAGTCAACATCTTCGCCTCAATGAAGGCGAGAATTCACGGAGGCGATCCACACCTTGACATCATGATGGGGCAACGCAGCGTATGTGTGCTTCGCAACAGGTCTGATGTCATGACCCCCTCAACCGATGCCATGATCAGTTTGGTTTTGCTCGGCAATATGGGATGGCCGATTCAACACACCCCTTCGACGCTCAGCAAGAAAGCAATGGCGCAATTGGAAGAGCCATTTGAATGTCTAGAGCGGGACCTCCGGCTCAAGGAACTGGATTACCAAGCGATCGAATTTGCCGTGGATTGTTATCAGGCAGGCCAACACATGAATGCCATTGGCATCTTAGGTGAAATGGCTCGCAGTTGGTATGTTTGTCGCGCTTGGGAGTTGGAAGACATCCAGCCAATTATGGCGGAATTGCTCAATGAATTTGATCGCAAGCACGTCGAAGCCTACCTCGAAGATCCTCAATGCCCAGAAGACGTGATGTTCTTGGCTGTGTGAAGCAGTCCATCAAGAACCCTCAAGTGCCTCCGGTCCAACGAAGGTGTGGTGAGTCCATGCAAGAGTACCATGAACTGATTCAAAGAATCCTCAATGAGGGTGAAGAGAAAGGTGACCGCACGGGCACTGGAACCCTTTCTGTGTTCGGCCACCAAATGCGATTTGACCTCTCGAAGGGCTTCCCCATGGTCACCACCAAGAAGTTGCACCTGCGCTCGATTGTCCATGAACTGCTGTGGTTTCTGAAAGGTGACACAAACGTCGCTTACCTGCAAGAAAATGGCGTTCGTATTTGGAACGAATGGGCCGATGAAAACGGCGACCTTGGACCCGTCTATGGCAAGCAGTGGCGGCGCTGGGAAGCGAAAGACGGTCGCATCATTGACCAAGTTGAACAAGCCATTGACATGATCAAGAACAATCCAAACAGCCGCAGAATCATTGTCTCTGCATGGAACGTTGGTGAACTGGACGAGATGGCTTTGATGCCATGTCACGCCTTTTTCCAATTCCATGTCGCCAATGGAAAACTCAACTGTCAACTGTACCAGAGAAGCGCGGATGTGTTTCTTGGCGTCCCGTTTAACATCGCATCCTATGCGTTGCTCACCGAAATGATGGCACAGGTCTGTGGACTCAAACCAGGGGCGTTCGTCCACACCATTGGCGATGCACACCTCTACAGCAATCACCTTGAACAAGCCAACCTCCAAATCACCCGAGAACCAATGGCCCTACCACGGCTCAAGCTCAATCCAGATGTGATGGACATCGACGGATTCACCTACGAAGACATCGAGGTCATCGGTTACGAACACCATCCACATATTTCCGCTCCAATTGCAGTGTGAGGTGTTGAGATGTTCACAATGATTTTTGCATGCGACATGGAGGGCGCAATCGGTAAAGATGGCGACCTGCCTTGGAGGCAATCAAGTGATTTGCAACATTTCAAGCAAGTCACCATGTCGAAAACAATCGTCATGGGGAGAAAAACATGGGACAGCCTGCCTAAGGCTTTGCCGGGTCGACGAAACATTGTGATGTCACGCACCGCTCGAGAGGATGTTGAAGTGCTGGATTACGATTCAATCATCGCCTTGGGTGAAGATGAGGAATTGATGATCATCGGTGGTGGCGAAATTTACGCCCTGTTCATGGAACACACCAAGGAGGTTCACAAAACCATCATCCACACCACCGTCGAAGACGCAGACACCTATGCCCCTTCCATGGAAGGCGAAGGCTTCCACCTCATTGGGGAGCGTCATGTTCCTGCTGGACCGAGGGACGAACATCCCATGACGTTCCAACACTGGATTCGCTGATCATTCATCGGGTGAGTATTCGGTCACGCGCAGACCCAAGCGACCCTGGCGTGATGGACGCTGCATGATTTTAGCGTACTTCGCCTCAAACGCTGCCTTCAAATCGACCTCCATGGCCAAGGCATGGCCCATCATCAAGAGCAGAACATCGGCCATTTCTTCCGCACAATCTGCAAGGGGTTTTCCTTTGGTAACCGCTGCTGCGAATTCACCAAGTTCTTCCACGGTGAGAGCGATTCTATAGCCCATATCGTGACCGTTATTGGCTTCAAAATCATGCTTGTGATGAAAGGCAGCGACCTTCTTCATCATGACATCCCATTCATGTTCGGGTTCATGGGCCATCCACTCATCAACGCTCTTTCCTTGCATAGCATGGCGTTTCATCGAAGGAGGATAATGCCTTCGATGTTCATTCTGTGAGCAAGTGAAGCATGCAGGCCCAGACAGGCGCCAGCCTTTGGTTGGCTTGGGAAGACACGCTGTGATGATCAAGGTCTTGACTCGCATTCCCAGGCTCACGCCCAGCAGCCCAATTCGAAGAAATACACACGGCAGCGTATGGGAGGTTCACCTCTCGTGCCAGTTTGACTTCCCTTGGCATGGTCATGCCAACCATGTGGCCACCAAGCGTATCGATGGCGTCAATTTCTGCCTTCGTTTCAAAGTGAGGGCCTTGAGCAAGCCAGTAGGTGTAGCGCATTCGTTCCTGTGCATCGAAGCCTTGAGAGGAGCGCAGCACCGTTTCAAGCGCTTCGTTAAGGGTCGAATCAAAAGGGTCGGTGACCGATGTGAACACCGCTGCATCGTCGTGGAACGTGCTCTGATGGCCAGTGAAATCGATGTATTGGCCTGCTAAGGCAACTTTACCCGGTGGGAAATCTTCAGGGATTGCACCAACAGAGCAGACCGCCATCACTGCTTCGCAACCTGCGTCGAGCAAGGCACGAATGTTCGCACGGTGTTCAATCATGTGCGGTGGGCGACTTGGAGCACCGTTGTTGTGATGGCGTTGAAGAAAGATCAGTTGCTTCTTCTCATCGCCTTTTGACAATTCAATGCACGTCAATGGCACTTCACCGTATGGCGTCTCGACGGTGACCGCATCGCGCTGCACCAGTGTGAGTCCGTGAGCAGACAGTTGTTCACCCAAGGTCATGTCAATGAGTCCAGTACCACCAATCACACCGAGCCGTTGCATGTTCATTCCACCTCGTCTTAGTTGATATCAACCCTGTGGCCTCTCAGCCACGGGGACCTTGCTTTCGCTGGTCATACAAACGAACCGAAGTTCGTGGGCTTCACTCGTTGAGGCGTGCGATCAAGTCTGCCTTCTTTCCAGAGACAGGCTTTCCAGCGGCCTTGAGCAATTCCTTCAACTCAGCAACGGTCATCTTGCTGTGGTCGACGTCTGCTGCTGCTTCTTCAGCAGGTGCTGGTTCAGGAGCGGCTTCTTCGGCTGGTGCTTCTTCAGCAGGTGCCTCGGTCTTCTCAGACGCTGGCTCCATTGCTTCAGCGGCGTCAAGGATGGAAGGGGCGTCGTCGCCTTCTTCTTCCTCGTCTTCCATAGCCGATGCAAGTGCTGCTGCCTTCTTGGCCTTGAGTTCAGCATCGCTTCGAGCTTCTTCTGCGTGGATTTCGTCGAGGGTCTTGCCCTTCTCGTTGACGACACCTTCTTGCAAGAGTTGGCTCTTACGGATGGCGACGCTCTTGACGGGGTAGATTGGCTTGACAGCCTTGCGGATTTCTTCTTCGAGGGTTCCGTCCAAAATTTGAGTTTGAATCTTAGCGTAGGTTGCCTTGGAAGCAAAGGCGATGATCAGTTCTCGGGCCTTGGCTCGCATTGCTTGCTTGATTGAGGTTTGAACACGCTTCTGCGTGATGATCAAAGGCTTCAATCGAACGAGGTATCCGTCGGTTGAAACGACATCGACAACATCGTCGACCTTTCCACGGTATCGGCGGATTTGTCGGCGAATGTGGTCGGTTTGGTGGTGGTGGCCAATGAATGTGGTCAAGGCGTCTTGGCCAACACACTCGCTGACACGGAACCTAAGGATCACGTGCATCTTGGTGAAGTCACCGTTGAATTCTTGCTGCGTCATTTCGTACACTCGTCCCATGATGTGCTCATCGGACTCCCCAATTGTCTCTCCAATTTTCTTAAATTCCCATGGATTGCGTGGTGCACGAATCGTGTACCAGCGCTTCATCTTCCACTTGTCTCGTTGCTTACGTGCTGCTGCACGTGCCTTTGCACTTACTTTCTTTGCCATGGGATCAACTCTTGGGGGTGTGTATTGCGGGGGCTACCCCACTTGCAAGCCTGCGACAAACCTCCCCTATTTCAAGAACCCCCTCCATCAACGAGGGCGTTGAACCTCAAGAACGAGGGTTGAGCAAAGGTAGTGACCATTCAGTGCATCAATCATCTGCATAGACAATCAAAACAGTTTGCTGAATGTTGAGCGCATCTTGCCCATCTTCAAGAACTACCCTCAATTCATGCAACAGGTAGGTGTTGAAGTGAACCGTACTCCACGTGTCTGCGTTTCCGTCCTCCGCTTGTCCGTTTTTGCTTTGGCAGGTGTCGTCGAGTTCGTCAACGATGTTCCATGAAAATTGAACGGTCTGACCGCCACCAGAGATGCCTTGGATGAGGCTTGGGTTTTCCACCGTCGAATTGATCTCGATCATAACAGGATGGGTGCCACCGTTGTTCGGTGTCGGGTTAAATGGCAATGCCATTGGTTCATTCGTGCCTTGCTCACTCCACTCAATTCGCAAATCAATTCGAATGGATGCGCTTTGATTGTTCTGCGTTCCTGCAGCATCGATGGCGAACAGAGTGACATTGTGGATGCCGTGTTCAACAAAGGAGTGCGTAAGGGTTGAAGATTCGCTCGCATCGATGGTCATTGGTTCGCTGCCATCCATGGCATCAAGACCAAACTTCACGAGGTCAAGCGAAGATGTGGTTTGAGAAAAATCAAAGCTCACGTCCACTGCATCGAGGGACACAAGTTCACCATCGAGGTATGTTTCGACGACCGTACCCGAAGTTGTCTCGAGGTCCACAACAAGGTCGATCATGGATTCATCGGATGATGGTCCAATGCAACCGGCCAGCGTTGCGGAACAGAAGAGAGCCAGCACGAGCAGTTGCTTCAGGTGACCCATGGTTGAGCCTCTTTGCCAGCGTATAAAATGCCAACGATGGTCACAACCGTACAGTATTCGGGGTTGTCAATCACCGCTTCGACACCTTTGAATGGTCTTGGTCGGTGGTTGGGTCAATGGCACGACGAGGTCTTCCACTCGCCCTTGTGCTGTTGATGTTGTTTTCATTGACCATCGGGCAGGTTGCCGCACAATCAGATCCTGACAAGCAACCGAGCACAGAACGTCCAACAATGTACCTGTGGGGGGATGCCGCTTTGCAGAGCGGAAACTGCTTCAACCACTTCGCATCTGATGGGGAAACTCAAACTGGATTCGGAGAGTACGACAGCACAGAAAACATCGAATTTTCCTGCCCACTTGATGACCCCTTGGCCTCACCGCTTTACCTTGACGTGGATGGCGTCATTTCCTTCAACCTTGGATTCTTGATTCAGTCCTCAGAAACAAGCGATGGCGATGATTTGGTGCTTTCACTCACCAGTGGAATGGAGGTTTTGGCTTCCAAGGAATTCATCGTACCAACCTTCTCGAATGAACAACTGACTTGGCAAATTCAGATCACTGAGAACATGACATACTGGGAACAGGGAAGCGTTCCTGAATTGAAAGTTCAGTTCAACAAACCCGAACCCACACTGGCCGAGTGCTTCGACTTGAACAAGGTCCTTGCTCAATGCGAAGCGAAATTCCGCATCTATTATTCCGACAACACCGACGGCTTAGAGGTGGCAGGAACCTTCCCCGTTCTGAACGCATCAGACCCCGGTGCCAGCAACCCAAACGGTGGGAGTGACGGCGAAGAGGTCGCTTCGTTGAACGTTGGCTCAGGTGTGATTTCCGCCCTAATGTTTTCACCCTGGTTATTGGGTATGATTGCGTTTGTTGGGTTCATCTCCCTCAATCGAGAAAGGTTCCAAATGAGTATGGTTTTGGAAGAAGAAGAATCGATTGATGGCGTGAAGGGTTCCTCCTCTGAAGGTGAAACCCTCGTCGACAGTTATCGCGCCCGCGTCCTCACCTTGTGTGCCTTGTATGTGGCGCAAGGAATTCCGTGGGGGTTCATCACCATCGCATTCCTCACCTTCTTGGCCGACAAAGGCGTTGGTGCCTCTGAGTTGGCGTTGATGCTGACCCTCGGAACGTTGCCATGGTCGGTGAAGTTCCTCTGGGGTCCAGTCATTGACCGATTCCAATTCCCGGACATGGGGCGACGCCGTCCATGGATTCTTCTCGCTCAAAGCGGCATGATTGTGGTGCTTGCTTCGATGATGTTGATTCCAAACCCGGAGGAAAATGTCCTCACAATGGCATGGATGTTTTTGGTGTACAACATCTTCACATCGCTTCAAGACGTCAGCACCGATGCTCTGGCCGTCGATGTGTTGCAACCTCACGAAATGGAGAAGGTCAACAGCTACATGTTCACAGCCAAATCAGTGGGTGGCATCATTGGTGGTGCTGGGCTCGGTCTCGTCATTGGAACGCTTGGTATCAAGGGAACCATTTTGCTTCAGATTCCAATCCTCGTTGTGATCATGCTCGTTCCGCTGTTGATGACCGAACGGCCCGGTGAAAAGCGGTTTCCATGGAGCGAAGGCACCACAGAAGTCGAGGTGGAACATGACCAAGGTGACTTCAGGGAAATCATCGGCAAGGTCAAAATTGCCTTTTCAATGCGTTCTGCACAATTGGGCATCGTGCTCAGTTTGGTCATGTCCCTCTCGTTCTTCCTCATACCTGTCCTGCCGCTGCTGTTTGTTCGTGAATTGGGATGGACGGTGGAAGAGTTCAACGTCACCAAGGGCGGCCTCATCCTCGTCTTCACCATGCTTGGCTATCTTGCAGGTGGTCAACTCGGACGACGGTTTGGTGGAAAATCAGTCATCATTTACGGGGCATTGTTCACCGCCTTGACCACTTCACTGTGGGGCTTGAGTGAATCCATGTGGAGCAGTGGAAGTTTCATGATGGTCATGTGGTCGATCCGTACCTTCGCATGGGGCCTTGTGACCATCAACATCTATTCCTTGGTGATGCGAGTGACATGGAGCGAAGTGGGCGGCACGCAGTTCACTGCATACATGGCCATGATGAACGTCTCCTCCATTATAGGCTACCAATTGACCGATCCAATTTCTTCGCGCTTTGATTACCCGACCCTCTTCCTGATTGCGGCTGTGCTTGAAACATTCGTGATTTTCGGAGCCCTGTTCATCGATCCTGCACAAACGCGAAGGGAATTAGCGCATGTCGAACAAGGATGAAATCGCATGGTGCACGCATCAATCATCAAATACCCCTCAACCGACCCTTAACCATGGGCCTACACCACTTCACTTGGCGGGCTACGGCAAGTGGCTTGGCTGATGAAACGGTCGTTGCAGACGCCCTCGCATGGCTCATTGGAGACCATGAAGCGGTTGAAATCGAGCGCACCACATCGTACCATGGCTCCGAGATTCACATGATTGAGGCCAAGACCTCGCGCAAACGTCCTGCTCTTCGATGCCTTGCTCGCTTGGGCACAGATGCGTTGCAAACGCTGCTTGAGGAGGCTGAGCAGAGGCTTGATGAATCCAACACCTTGCATTTCCGAGTGCAGTTCAACGCCCTCATGAACGGCGAGGTTGTGTTGGCTCAGGCCGGTGAAGAAAGCGTGAAAGGACACACCAAGGTCCAGGTGTTCCCCGGTCAAGAGGGATTGAGTGAAGCGCGTTCAACCATTGAAGCAGCAATCGCCATGGCCAGTGAGCAAGGGCAATGATGCCTTCATCGTGGCATTGATATGACACTGACTGTGACACTCCCGCATGGCCAACGCGTTCAAAGCCGTTCTGTTGGCCGTTATGATGCTTGCATCCTTGAGTCAAGTGCAGGGTGAAGTCGACGGCTCAAACGGTGATGAAGCACCTGTGTGCAATGCCGACAGACAGGCCAATTGGACCGTTGGACTGATTCAATGCACAAACGACGTCAGTGAAGGCTACACTCTGTTTTCACCCATGCCAAGTTCCACCTCTTATCTGATTGACAATGAAGGACGCCAAGTGCACAACTGGACCTCACCCGGCGGTCATCGCCCCGGCATGTCGGCTTACCTGCTCGAGGATGGATCGTTGCTTCGAACCGCCAACATTGCCCAGACTGCAATTGGGAACTTCAGCGGTGGTGGAACAGCTGGCAAAGTCGAACGGATTTCGTGGGAAGGCGATTTACTGTGGTCCTACGAACATTCCTCCACCGAGTACATTTCACACCACGACATCGAACCGATGCCGAACGGCAACATACTGATGATAGCGTGGGAGTCAAAAACCGAAGAAGAAGGTCAACAAGCAGGTCGAAATCCAGCCATTGCTTCAGATGCGCCGGGTGGAAGCAATGGCGTTTGGCCAGACAAAATTGTCGAGATTCAACCCAACGGAACCACCGGAGGTGATGTGGTATGGAGTTGGCATGCATGGGACCACTTGGTGCAAGACTACGATCCGTCCAAAGACAACTATGGCATCGTCGCCGAACACCCAGAATTGCTCGACATCAACTTTGTCGACGCTGCTGGAGCCCAGGCAGGCAAGGCCGATTGGATGCACTGCAATGGCATTGACTACAACCCTCAATTGGACCAAATTGCCATCTCATGCAAGAACATGAATGAAATCTATATTATCGACCACAGCACAACATCCGAGGAGGCAGCAGGCCACACTGGAGGCACCTATGGCAAGGGCGGAGACTTCCTTTACCGGTGGGGCAATCCTGAAGCCTATGACGCTGGATTCAGCCAAGACAAACGCCTGTTTGGACAGCACGATGTGCAGTGGATCGAGGAAGGTCGCCCCGGTGAGGGCAGCCTCATCGTGTACAATAACGGTGTCAATCGAGCTGGCACCTACTCCTCTGTGGACGTCATTACACCAGTCTTTCTTGACGGAGAGTATCAACTCGATGCGGACAACAGATTCCTTCCAAATTCAACTTCATGGTCGTGGAACCAGGGCGCTGACATGTATTCTGGATTCGTCTCAGGTGCTGAGCGCTTACCCAACGGGAACACTCTGATCGCGCACGGAACCCACGGTACACTGTATGAAGTGACCCTCGAGGGTGAAATCGTTTGGACCTACATCAACCCTGTTTCAAATCAGGGAACCATCGCACAAGGTGATCTGCTTCCTGATGGCAACCAAGCCAACTCGAAAGCGAACCCCGTGTTCCGTGCCCGTAAACACGCAACAGACCATCCGGCTTTTGCAGGGCGTGACTTGACCCCAAGCACCTACATCGAGGCTTGGACTGACCTTTGCCCGGAAACGAATGCACTTCCTTGGGACAGGGACGGCGACGGTTGCATCGACGACAGCGACCAGGACGGTGTGCTCGATCCAAATGACCAATGCGCCGGATTTGATGACGGCGTCGATGAAGACAATGACGGAATCATCGATGGATGCGATCCGTTTGTTGATGCGGATGAGGACGGCGTTGAGGATTCAATCGATGCTTGTCTCGGTCATGACGACGCCCTTGACCTCGACCAAGATGGCACGCCTGATGGCTGTGATGAGCTGATTGACAACGATGGGGATGGCGTTGCAAACGATGAGGACCAATGCGAGGGACATGATGACGGATTGGATGAGGACAACGACACAACTCCGGACGCTTGCGATGCGCTGATTGACAACGATGGGGATGGCGTTGCCAACGATGAGGACCAATGCGAGGGCTACGACGATGCCATTGACGCTGACGAAGATGAAACTCCTGATGGCTGCGATGACTTCATCGATGATGGTGAGGACCCTCTTGATTCCGTGGATGACGAGGGGAATTTGACTCAGAACAACGAACCTCAAGATGGAACGCAGTCAGAGCGAGCGAGCGAACCGAACAACGCCCAGTTGAAATCCGAACAAACGGTCGTGTTAGGTGCCCTTTCTGTCCTGATCATTGGGGTTGTCGTCATCACTCAGCAAATCCGAAACAAGCGAGAATAACCTGCTGAAATTTAGGATAACCTAAACTTCCCCACCCCGTAAAAGGCTTCATGTAGCCCCTACGCGTGGCCGTACATGGAGACCATACTATGACCCATGTCGTTACATCAACCTGCGTCGATCACAAATACCAAGAATGCGTTGTCGTTTGCCCTGTTGAGGCGTTTCGAGAAGCAGATACCTACCTCGTCATCGATCCTGATGAGTGCATTGACTGTGGTGCTTGCATCCCAGAATGCCCTGTAGACGCAATCTTTGCAGACACGGATGTTCCAGAAGAAGAAGAACATTGGATTGAGCGAAACGCCGTTGAATCCGTCGACGCCGAAATCGCAGAAGGCGATTCACCAGTGCTCGCAGACTGAACCACTTTGGTTCCATTTCACTCTCATGGGCGTTAACCAATGTTCATGAAGGGCGTATGACAGGACGGGCTGATTCACATGGTGAGAACCGACTTCACACAACTACGAAACGGCAGTGACCTCCTCAAGCGCGGGTTTGCCAGAATGCAACAAGGTGGCGTCATCATGGACGTTGTTGACCCAGAGCAAGCAGCTGTTGCAGAAGACTCCGGAGCGGTTGCGGTCATGGCGCTCGAGCGCGTGCCTGCCGACATTCGTCGTGATGGCGGCGTTGCTCGCATGAGTCATCCAGACATGATTCAAGGCATCCTTGATTGCACTTCGATTCCTGTGATGGCTAAAGCACGAATCGGTCACGAAGGCGAAGCGAGAATCCTCGAATCGATGGGCGTTGATATGGTCGACGAATCAGAGGTGCTCACACCCGCAGATCCATTCTTCCACATCAACAAAAAAGACTACGAAATTCCATTCGTTTGTGGAGCAACCGGGCTCGGCGAAGCTGTTCGTCGCATTTACGAAGGCGCCGCAATGATTCGCACAAAAGGTGAAGCAGGAACAGGAAATCTAGTCGCAGCCGTCACCCACGCTCGCCTCATTGACCAAGAAATCAAGCAAGTGCAAGGCCTCGATGACAATGGTATCGAATCCGCTGCAAAGATGATCATGGACCGGTTCAAGGTCTTAGCCAACACTTCTGAATTACCAGGCAGCCACCCAATGACACCTTTCGGTGCCATCGATGACGTGATGGAACACGAAATTCAATCCATCCTCAACGACGTTCGAGACATGGGCCGCCTTCCAGTTGTGACCTTCTCCGCTGGCGGCATTGCCACCCCAGCCGACGCCTCACACATGATGCGCTTGGGCATGGATGGCATCTTTGTTGGTTCAGGAATTTTCAAGTCGAGCGATCCAAAGACCATGGCCGATGCAATCGTGTTGGCTACGGCACATTATGACGATGCTTCGAAGGTCACTGAAGCAATGGCCATGACATTGGGCGACCCGATGAAGGGCGATGAACTTGAGACACTTGAGGTCCGAATGGACCAACGTGGTTGGTAATTTACTGTTTTGATCCGACCGTTCAATCACCTTTTTGGGCCATCATCATTAAGTGGCCCTATCATAAAAGGGTCTATATCCATCTCCTAAGTCGAAAGGGCCATGGTCATGAGTGCTATTGACGACGCAGTGGACACCCTCAACGGATTGGACACATGGATGCAATGGGGTGTAGGCGCAGTCTCAACCCTCCTCACTGTGGCCATCGTTCGCCTTTTGATGAGAAAGGTGGTCCTTGATTTTGTCAAGGCCACCTCATTTGATTGGGACGACCAACTCTATCGCCCGGTCACTTCAAGGATGTATGGATTTATTGTATTTGGTGGAACGCAACTGACAATGAATTGGGTGTTGGGCAAAGAAGACGAACTCAACACTTCACTCGAACCGATCTTCCAGGCGTTTTACATTCTGTTTGCCTCATCGCTTTTGAGCGTCGCTCTCAAAGTCATGATTCCAGTGATCATGGACAAATTCAGCAACCCTGGAACAGTGACCGTATCCGGCTCCAATTCATTGGTTGTCTTCTTGCTTCGTGCAGCGGTCTGGTTCGGCGGTCTTTACCTTGCCTTTTCCGAACTTGGCATCGAACTCGTCGGTGTGTTGGCCTCATTGGCAGTGTTCTCGCTGATCATCGGTCTTGCCATGCAGCAAACGCTTGGCAACATCATCAACTCGTTCATGTTAGCCCTTGACCAACCGTTTGAGGTTGGCGACCGAATAGAAGTGGACGATGAAATTGGATCCGTAGTCTCGGTTGGTATTCTTTCGACGAAAGTGTTGACCCATGAAGAAAACTTGGTGGTCATTCCAAACAACCACCTCGTCAACTCCACCGTGATCAACCACGCTCGTGGTGGCGGTGACGGCGTTGGTCGACGAATTTCATTGGTCATGGACATCGGTGTGGAGTACGATGAAGACATCGCACACGTCAAGTTCACCATCCTCAAGCTGATGAGAGAATGCCCTTACATCATAGAAAAGCCAGAACCACGGGTCTTGCTCAATGAACTTGGTGACTTCGCCAAGGTGTTCCGAATGTACGGCTGGGTCGAGGATTACTCTGATGAATTCGTGGCTAAAGATTGGTTGCTCAAGAACATCGACGAACAATTCGCCAAGGAAGGCATTGGTATTCCATTCCCGACCGCTATTGAAATTGCTGCAGACACGAAAACCACGTACAACAAACAACGCAAGGCGACAAACGTTCGAGCCGCACGCCTCAAGATGATCAAGGAAGACAAGGCCTTGTTGAGAGAGCGAGCCGCCGCAAAGGAAGAAATCGAAGCGGTCAATGAGCGATTGAAAGACCCGGATTTGGACCGCAAAGAGCGGGCTGCATTGGAAGATTCCCTTAGGGAGTTGAACCGAGTGCTCAGCATGTTTGAAGCCGGTGACAATTGATTCCGTCGCCGTTGAGTTCAAATAACACACCCTATCATGATAGGTCATGGCTTCGGAGCACACCCGTTATGTCCAAATCAACTTGGGCTCAGATCAAGGGCAAAGCCTACCAGGTCGAACGCTTTTGACGGATTTTAAAAAAGTGGAATTCCTTTCAAGCATCGAGCGGAGTGAAAAGGGCACAAGATGCTATGTCTCCATTGATTATGACCATCCAAAGAGGTTGGAGTCCGAGCAAGCAGCCATGGAGATTTTGAACATCATCCATCAAAGCCCTACGAATGCAGTTTGCGAAGTGATGCTCACTGGACCGATTGGGATGTATTTTGCATCAAAACCTGAACTGTGGTGGGTGGCACCGAGTTACACACACCCTAATGGTTTGAGACTGACCATACGGGGGACAACTGGGGCTTTACGCCAAATGCGAACGGATCTCGAGGGGGTGTTGATCGATGGGTACACCATGAAGTTGGGTTCAGAATCGGAATTTAATCCGGAGTTTGCCGATTTCTTACCTGAGCGCCAAACGCTGGTATTGAACAAAGCCATCAATATGGGCTATTATGACCGTCCTCGGCAGTGCACCCAACGTGAAATTGCAGATGAACTGAATCTAAAACAAGCGACGGTAAGCGAACATCTACAAGCCGCAGAATCAGCCATCATCCACAGGTATTCCTCCGATTTGTAAAGCGTCAAATCCAAACCTATCATGAACGGTTAAACCTCTATCGACCCACTTCTTGTACGAGGTTTATGTCCAGCATACGCCATGCGAATTTCAACCGAGCCGTCGTTTTATCGCTCTTGATGATGATGATGA
>OBPB01000092.1_pt1 | contig 22097 bp, 25 predicted proteins | sample 1534631 | NCBI WGS metagenome assembly OBPB01 (sample SAMEA3275471, study PRJEB22092) | marine metagenome | biome: Marine environment; feature: Belgian marine environment, sample taken at 3 meters depth; material: Sterile flask | collected 2014-06-24T18:06:27+00 | depth 3 m
GGTGAACAGGGTGAGAGTAATGCGGAGGGGATGGGATGCACTCAACATGAACTTCGCAGCCCTGTTCGTTTACTCCGAGGCACTCGCGGTTTATATTGGTTTTCAAGCAGAAAATGGACATCTGTCCGTTGATTGCCACAAATAGGCTTTATTCCACTGTAAGAATTTCAGGCCCACCGTCGGTAATGTAGACCGTGTGTTCGAACTGGCAGATGTTTCCTCCGTCGATGCAACGAAGGGCATGATACGTTTCGAGGAAGCGGATGCTGATCAGTTTCTTGACAAGAGCATTCCATTTGCTCTGACGGCTGGCCAAATCGGCCTCGGGGAATGGTTTTTCGAGCATCGGGAAGGCCCAACGCTCTGCGAATGGTAACGTCGAATAGCGCTCCTCAAGGTTGCGCGCCATTTGCGCACCGAGTGGTTTCAGTTGACCCTTAGCACGGGCTTTACGGGAAGTGGTGTGGCCTGTGACGCGATAGATATTGGATGAGTGGGGCGATCCTATGTTTTCAATCAGTCCGGAAGAGCCCGTGGTGTTGAACGGCTCAACCGCATAGACGCTGCCTTCCTCGACCACGCCCGAGAAGCCTCGGTTATCCGGGCCGCAAGCATAGGATGGAATTGAAACACCAGCATGAAGTTGCCAGGGTTTCAGTTGGTGGCCGCAGAGGTTACGGATGGGTTGGAATCCCGCATCGATTGAGGGCTGGGCTGCTGCTGCACCTACTTTGTACCATGGAGTGCCTGGGTGCATGACTTCAATCGCCGCATCCCGCGCTTCCTTTGCCGCTTTGATTTGATCGGTGTGGTTGTTGGTGTTGCCGACCTCGAACGTCAATGCGTTGTCGCCAATGTGGCCTTTGATGTGAACGCCATAATCAATTTTGACACAATCGCCCTTTTCCAGCACCGTATCGCCAGACCAACCTTCAACGCCTTCTACTGCATGGTTGGTGGTGAAATGCGCTGCGAGATCATTGGTGTGGATGGTACCGGGGAAGGCAGGCTTTCCACCGTGCCTGTGGATGAACCGCTCTGCGGATTCTATGATTTCATGGAAGGTCTTTCCCGGTTGAAGTTCGAGCTTCATTGCCTCGAGGGTTCGACGAGCGACATGGCCAGCATCGCGCCAGTACTTCAGACTCTCATCAACATCCATGTTTTCACCTCGTTAGCAGGTGCGACGCCCTCTCTCATAATGCTTACCGAAAATCCGCTCGGTTCGTCTTCATCTTCAATGAGGGAGACAAACGTGCTTCCAAGCCCACCCGGGCACGCCCCCGAGAGGATTGAGTTCGGTGAAAGGCCGAGTCCGATGCCGGCAGCTTCAGCCGACTCGAGCGGGGGTTCTCCTGACGTGTTGGCGCTTGTTGCGGTGACGGGGCCGACATGGGCGACAAGCGCTCGCGCCGTTGGATGTTCCAAGACTCGCACTGCGATTCTCTCACCGCCTAAGCGCGGGTCCACCGGATGTTGTGCATCAAGCAAAAGCGTGAGCGATCCTCGGGGGAAGGCTGCAAGCAATTCATGGGCAATTGGAGGCACAACGACGAACGCCTCGGCTTGTTCCAATGAATGGACACCAAGGCTGACGGGTTGATGGGCCGGTCGTTGCTTTAGATTGTACAATGCATCGAGGGCCTCTGGATTGGGCAGTGTTGCTAAACCTGGAAGCGTCGAAGTCGGATAGGCAATCACGCCACCTGCCTGCAGACTAGCGATGACGGAATCAGGTACCAATGACATGCAGAGGGCCCCTTATGCATGCGCCCATTGCTCAACGTGAAGTTGTGCAACTTCGCTTGCAAGGGCTTTGTCTTCGGTTTTGATCATCAATTTTCCACTCGGATACAATGTCAGATCACATGGGCCAGAAAAGGTCCAACAAAGCCTCGTTTGAATGCCGACTGTGTAACCCGATTCTGCGATGGCCATACCGACCGCTTCAAGATTGATCGTGGTGATGCCTTCGGGGACTATTTGCCATGCAGCCTTATTGCCGCAAAGCTCCATCACAAACCCATCGCTCATTGCCATCACTCACAAATTATCGGGGCGCTTTGGCTGAGAACCTGGCGGGCCAGATGGAGGGCCCGAAGGTGGACCGGACGGTGGACCGGATGGAGGGCCAGACGGTGGACCGGACGGAGGACCAGACGGTGGACCGGAAGGTGGGCCGGAAGGTGGGCCGGATGGAGGACCAGAGGGTGGACCAGACGGAGGGCCAGACGGTGGACCAGACGGTGGGCCGGACGGTGGACCAGATGGAGGACCAGACGGTGGACCGGATGGAGGGCCAGATGGAGGAGAGGATGAAGGCAAAGCTGGGGGCATAGCAGCCGTTACAGGTTCAACTTCAACCGGGGGTGCTGCTTCAACCGGTGGCGTTGGCGGAGGTGCCGTATCAGGAGAAGCTGGCGTCAATGGAAGGGCGAGCAAGTCCACGACTTCTTCAGTTTCAGCGGCCGGAACCGGAGTTGAGGCGATTGGGGCGAGAAGTGGGTCGGGTTGGCCAAGTGGGGCACTGAGGGGGTCATTTGACTCGGCAGGCGAAGCGGTTGCCCAAGGCGGCGTTCGTGGGCCTTCTTCATCTGTTTTGGCTGCTTTAGCCTCACCAAGTTTGACTTTGGTTGCGCCGCCTGCTGCGTTTTCTCCATGATAAGAAGTCATGACAACCGACGTTGGGTCGATCAATTCTTTTTCTTGGACTTTGCCAAAGGCGTCAAGGTTGGCGTCAAACGCACCGCTGAACAAACTTGAGCCGATGGCGTTTCCAAACGTTCGGCCTTCTTCTGCTTCGAAGGCAAAATCCGCTTCATAGGGGCCAAGAGAGAGGTTCTGACCGCTGCCTGAAACAGAGTAGGTCCAGGTGCCAGTTTCAAGTGGGAATTCAAACGAGAAAGTGCGAGTGAGTCCCGGGCCCAGCGAGGTGATGGAGGTGAGTGGCTCGATTTTTGTGCCTTTATCGGTGGTGATGTAGGCTGAAAGGCCGCCAACCGGCATGGCGGATTCGTTGGTCATATCGATGGTGACGAACACGACATCTTCGTCGTCGTCGTCGATTTCCATTTTGACCGAAGTCAGGCGCGCTTCAAGCGAGGAAGTCCGTGCGTTGTGTTCGTCGCTCATGTGCTCACCTGTTGGCCACTCAACGAAGTCCTACTTCAAATCAACGCAACCGCAGGCGTGTTTCAGAAGGCAACGACCAGTCGACTGCCGCCACGGTGTGATGGGTTGTATCAATCGAAGTTCTGTACTCGCTTTCCTTGGAGCGGCCACGAATAACATCTCGTAAACCAAACCAGAGTGGGCCGATAATGGGGATGAGGTAGATCAGTTTTCCAACCGCTCGTGGGCCCCAATGGTGGTCTTCGAGCGGAGTGCCATTGTCGTGAACAATGGCAATGCGCAGGCCACGTTGAGCAAGCGAGCGCCCAATGCTTCGACCGGTGTATTTGAAGTACAGATAATGAGCACCGAGGAACAAAAACCAGTTCAGAACAAAGGCTGCGATGTAGCGTGGCCCTTCGCCCAGCAGAGAAAAATCAGACATGTAGACCATGAGCATTTGACCTGTGAGGAAGTGCAACAGCAGCGTTAGAACAACGACGTCAAGCATGTATGCTGCCACCCGCTTCCAAACTGGTGCGATCAGCATGCCCTCTGGCGCAGATGCGAGGACGGCTTGTGCAAGGGTGCCGCCGCCTTGATACAAACCAACAGCACTCTCGGCCATGTTGGTGCCTAGGTTCTGCCCTTTGTCAACTATTGGCTATTGGGTTCAGCCATGGGTGACATGCCAGGCGAACAAACTCCGTTCTTCAGCCCAATCCAACCAAGCACGCCACGTGCCATCATGACGCAGCGTCTTCGGGTTTCCAAGGACAATCAATCCGCGCCGTGCTCGTGTGATGGCCACATTGAGGCGTCGGCGATCGCGAAGGAAACCTACCTCGCCGTTGTCGTTGGCCCTTACGGCGGAGAACACGATGATTTCCTTCTCCCGGCCTTGATAGCCGTCCACGCTCTTGATTTCGAGGCCTGCAAACGGGCCGTGTTCGTCGCGCCCGCCAGCCTGTTCAAACAAGTCGGTCAGTAAGCGCACTTGGCCGCTGTAGGGGGTGATGACACCGATGTCTGCTGGCGTCAAATCACCCGCAGAAAGCAGACCACTCACCACAGAGAGGACTTTTGCAGCCTCATCTAAATTCGATTTGCTGCTCCCTTCATCGTCCACAATTTCAGAGCCATCGATCGGAACAAAGGCAACTGGATGATCCCAATCAGGCCATAGGAAACCTGCTGCCGGGGGTCGTTCTGCGGACGTGCAGCCGTCGAGGAGGCGGTCTTCGTAAAAGCGGGCGCTTGGGTATTCTCGGATGGTGGGGTGCATCCGATATTGAGTGGTGAGCATGTGAGTTTCAACCCCGCATTCTGTTAAGCGTTCGAACAACGATTGGCCAAGACCACCTTGTTGCGCCGCATCGCTGATGACGGTTGGAGGGAGTTGTTTGTGGTCGCCAACGAGGACAAGTTGCCTGCAACCACGGGTGATCGGCACCAGCGCACTTGGCTCGCTTGCTTGCGTTGCCTCGTCCATCAGCACCACGGGGAATCGCCGGTCGCGCAACAACGAGTGACCGACACCAATGGTCGTAGCGCAAATGACCTCTGCGCCGTCTAACACAGAAGCAATCATGTTGCCCTCAATGGCCCTCATTTCTTTGAAATTTTTGTTGACATCGCGGTGCGCCATGCCCTTTTCTTTCCCCTTGAGGCCTCCAAGGCTTCTGCGAAGTTCGTCGTTTTGTTCTCGAATAAAGCGAAGTTCCTCTTGCATTGGGTGGTGCTCAATTTGAGCGTCGAGCGTTGCCTGGCGCAGATGCTCTCGGACCTTGACTGGTCGGCCAATTCGTACGGCTTTAACACCGAGTTCAAGCAATCCTTCGAGCAAGTTATCAACAGCTACGTTTGACTCAGCAGTTGCAAGCACTGGACCTCTGCCAAGTTGGACAAAGGCGGAAAGAAGGTGCACTGCAGTGTGCGTTTTACCCGTACCAGGCGGGCCTTGAATGAGTGTTAAGCGGCGCTCTATGGCGGATTCAACCGCCTGCTTTTGAGACGGGTTGAGTTTCATTTTTTCGATGCCCAATGGGCCACGGCGTTTCTGGCCGTGGATTTCTGGCGGCCTGGCGGCTGAAGTTTCCATATCGTGGAGAGAGCCAAGAAGAAGATCGCGAAGCACGGTTCCGCCTTCGTTATCGCTGGAGTGGAAGGTCGAAAGGGCCTCATGCATGCGATCGTGCGCGACTCGATTGGCGCCCCGGTCGAGTCGCCATGTGCCTTTCTTCAGGTCTTTTGGTTTTTCAGAGACAACGATGCGGATGCGGGTTGGACCTCGGTCCAAAACAATCCCTTCAACGACCTTTTCACCCCAAGGGCGGGCGCGGGAAATTAGCACGATGTCACCATGCCCGAACCGATGAATTGGCAAACGGGAGCCCTGACGGTTTTCAAACACAAGAATAGGTTCACCGAAAAAACGACCCTGCCCTCGGCCATTGAGATCGAATAAAGCGAGGCCTGCCGCCAGTAAGCGTTGTTTGGACCATGATTTCCATCGCTCTTCGACCATGGCCGTTTCGTCGTCCAGCTCCCTTCTGATCAGTGCGGTAAAACGTGTGAAGTGGTCTTGGCCCCTTTGCCACTTGAGCGGCATCTCACCAGCGATGTCGCGATCCGCTTTCTTCTGAGCAGCGCTGCTGTTCATGCGCCGAACTCGACCTCGCTCCTCCATGACCTATGGAATCCGCCTCACCCCATCAGCGTATGCCTCTTGCAATGATGCTTCGCAAGTACGAGAAACCCATTGACTTAAACCGGAAATGTAGGACGAAGGAGTCGGGGTGCAGAGGGTGTTTCGCAAGAAGAAACAAGAATCCGTCGACGGAGTGCTTTGCCCCTATTGCGAATTTGTCAACCCAGAAGGGGCACAACAATGCGCGCAGTGCTACTACTCACTGGATAAATCCGCTCGCGACCAACCAATGGCAACCCCTTCCTCGTCTGGAAGCGAACTTATGGCGACATTGCTGAGCGAGGAGTTGCACGAGGAGGAAGAAATCGCCGTTGAAGCGGTGCTTTCAATGGAGGAAGTCACCGTAGAAATCGGGCAAAGTCAACTCCAAGGTGGTGAAGAAGAGGAAGACCTTGGATTCATCAAGGCAGGACGGCCAACCCTTTCAGAAACAGTGGAGTATGAATCGCCAGAAGCCGTTGAATTGGATGCCAGTGATGCACCATCCGCACCAGTCGATTTCGAGATTGAGGCACACGATCCAATGGCAGAGGTCGCTGAACCCGTTCACACCGGACTTGGAAATCTGTATTCCCCCATGAACAAAACCGAAACGGACGATGACCTCACTGGCAGTGTTGGCCCAGCCCTAGGCTCTGTCAACCCGACCCCCGACCTGCCAGACCTACCTGGTGAATCACCTGTCGACGCTGTTGCTTTACCGATCACACAAGCCATCACCGCAGCGGCTGAACCCGAACCAATCCCCTTCCAAACACCCGAACTGCCCGACGCAATGGATTCGGTCACGCCTGCGCATGTTGAAACGCCTCAAATTCCTGATCTTCCGGAATCTACGCCTGAACTCCCTGATGCTGCTGCCGAAATTGTCGCTCCTGACCTACCAGATGAGGCACCAGAAACTCCGGCACCTGAACCTCAGCACAACAACAGAATTTGGCCCTGGCCTGCTCAAGAGCCGTGGGATCCGCGTGAAGTCTATCGAGAAGTGGTTTCAATTCTTGAATCGATCAAGGCTGGCAGACTTCCTGAAGCCGCACAAACCCTTGACGTACTGGGCCCACACTTGGATAAGAACCTCGACATGTTGCTTCACATAGGAGCCTCAATGCGACAGCTTGGTCGCGAAGAACACTTGCAATGGACGTTGGCAATGGCCCAACATGTGCATCCAAACGATGAACAAGTGTCCTCTGCGGTCGCTCAACTCGGCAAAGGGGCATAGGCAATGACACCGGAACTCGATTTGGATCAGGGTTTGATGCTCAAACCGGTCAACAAGTCGATTCTCCCCTCTTTGCTTGAAGCCTACAACGAAGACCCTGCCGCCGCTCAAACCGCACTGCCTTGGTTGGATGCTTCGTTCAATGTCCAAGGGCAATTGAGCGACATGCTGTTTGATGTCGAAAGTCAGGCCGGTGCTGATCGATTGCATTTTTGGTGGATTTGTCAGCCAGAGGGCAACACCTTCGTTGGTCTTGTTGGGCTCGGAGATGAACTGCAACTGATCGGCTCATCCTACAACCTTGGGTATTGGGTTCGCCCATCGTATCAGCGCAAAGGGATTGCCATTATGGCTGCAAACAGAATCTTCACATGGCTCGATGAACGTGCAAGAAGCGAAGAACAGCATCACAGAATCGAGATCACCGTTCACCCTCACAACGAAGCAGGGCTCGCCACTGCAACTCGAATATGTCAAGCGTGGCAGGGTGAAACCGTCGAGGAATTCATCGGGATTGAAATTGGTGAGCGAACCGTACCTCACCGGCTTCATATCGTCGATTTGCCTCGGAGTTGAACCGGTTGACGCGCACTTGGCTCACTGTTGATTTTGACGATCTGCGGCATGTTCCTTCTGCTCAAGGCCACCCAACGCGCAGCAAAAACCCGTCCTCTTCTAAGGCGCTTTCAAAGCCCTACAAAGTGGCGATGAGTGCGTTTGACTCGTGGCTAGCAAGCACCACCCACCCAGTCACATTATTTGTCATTGCAGATCTGTTTGAATCGGACGAATTTGGGGGATGGTTCAGTGCTTTGTTAGCAAAATATGGCGAGCGGTTGACCGTGGGGTGTCATGGACTCACCCACCGCTCTTGGTCGGCTTGGCCCGAAGACAAAGATGGGTTCTCTTCAGCACTGATGCAGGCTACGGCGATCTTGAGCAAGCGCGCTCCTGCCCATTTCCGTCATTGGTTTCGTGCCCCTGCTGGCTACATCGCGCCATGGATGGCTGAAGTCTTGGCCGAACATGGCTACGGCGTCGATTCATCAGTGAACCCTTCATGGGTGGTCGCAAAGAAAGCAGGAAAAGGCAATTCATGGCCTGACGTCATGAAAGCAATGAACGGCCATAATGTGATTGAACGGCCTTGGGCCACGCGGTTTGGCCTGCCCGCCAACGGACCTGCGTTGACGATGTTTCCACTTTCCACGCTGGCCAAAGGAGTTTGGAAGAACGCACCAAGTGTTCTTTCAATCGATGAAGTCGATGAAATGATTCCAAATCGCAAACAACCACTGGTGACGCTCTACTGGCATGTGCTTGATCATGCGCGCAAAAAGGGCGCATGGATGCCTCCTCTCAGATGATTTAAGCCCGAGTTCTTGTTTCTCGGCGACTCGTTCTGTGCCCTCCTGTTTCAAATGAACACCAGTCGATACTGGTGAATACTTATCTTGACATCGAATCTACTGCGCGCATGAAAGCGATTGAATGCCCCTATTGTGTCCATCAAATGTCGCCAAAAATGGATGTCAACAAGGGCTTCATAAGATGCCCCTCGTGTAAAGATGAGTTTACTTGGCCGTTAGGAGGAAGAAGAAAATCCAACTTTAAAAAAAGAAAGAAGCCCAGACCTCAATCGGTCTCCAACAAGCACGAGGATCGGTTCATGATGCAAGACATCAATCTTACCTTTCGACTATCAAAGACCCCGACTGTGGGGTCAGTCTTGCTTTTTCTTTTCGGCTGCATTGGCCCCTATCTACCGACAGGATTCGGTTTGTGGTTATTGGATGAATTTGGCGGGAATATGGATTGGGGTACAGCGATATTATTGTCGGTTCTTTTGTTGGGGCTGAGCCCAATCGCCATGGTGGCCTTCATGATCTATGGGGTGACCACAAAAAAAACAAGTCTTGTAACAGGAACAGTTCTATCCGCAATTCTGCTTTTTGGGTGGGTTTCCAAGATGCCAGCATTTGGTTGAATTCAAAGCCACTGCAAGGCAACAGCAGCTTCTCGAATGTAGAGCACACCACTTGCGACAATCGCCACCAAGATACCGTTGCGGATGGTGTCAGATTTCCATTTTTTGAGCCAGCGCTTACCCAATTGAACACCAAGCACGGCCGCCAGAACAAGCCCGAGGATGAGCCAACCCGCGTCAAGGATCTGCCAGCCTTCAAGCGCCACGTACACCGGCACCCTCGTTACATCGACAACCAAAGCAAGCACCGCGGCTGTCGCTGCGTATTCTGATTTGTCGGGCAGGCGCTTTTGCAAGAACATCGCCCGAAGCGCCCCTTGATGGCCAGTGAGTCCACCAAAGAACCCAGAACCAAAGCCACCGATGCGGTCTTCAGCTTCTGGCAAACGGTAGTTGGTCCACTTTTCACTGATCGAAAGCAGTGGTAACATCACCAACGCTATGCCGACAATCAACAGCAAGGGATCCGCTTTAACCGCCGTGTTGAGTGCAGCCCCGATCAGCGCACCAACGACCATGGCCCAGCCGTATCGTTTGACTGCCTCGTAATCGACGCTTTGTCGAAGCACCTTGAGTTTCCAAGCGTTGTGCGAGCCATGAACAATCCCAACAACAGCCACGGCTTCATGTGGTTCAAGCCACAGGAAAACCACCGGCGTGATCATGGTCGCAAGACCAAAACCCGCAGGAACGGTCAACGCTGCCGCAAAAAATGTGGCCAGCAGGCTGAACACAATCAGGCCACCATCCATGACCTTCGCTCTTCGAACAACAACATAAGTCTAAGCACCATAGAGTTCGATGGAAATCAGTTCTTCGCTCGATTTGGAAGGTGAACAACTAGGCCTGTAAACGACAAAGTATTGAGGAATCATTATATCGATACTCTTGACCTCCACTACAATGGAATTGAATTCTATACTAAATACGAAGGTTTGGCTGTTAATTATTGCGACGATGCACATGATCATGGGCGTTGGAGCATCTTATGCAGAACTTGGTAGCGATCATCTTGCCTTAATCGGATTTTGGGCTGCCGTTGGGTTTTACTTGATTTATGCCGGTCTGATGACAGAAGGCCAAGAACAAGCACGGCTTGCCGCAGTTCTCTGCGGTCCTGTCTTCGTGTGGTTTGTGATTGCAGCCGGAATGGATCTTGATATGGCTGGTCAACCTGCAGCTCCACTTCCTGAAGCAATTCTGCCAATGATTCTCTGGGGCATGCCTGCCCTGTGTGGCGTCATGGGCTGGAACATAGATGAAGCCGCGCCTGCTGAAGAGAGTGCTTGAAGATGAGCAAACTCCCTCTTGTGATGCGCGTCGCTGGTGGGTTTTCCCTGCTGTGGGCCATGTTCTTTCTTTTCACCCCAATGAGTGCTCTAGAGACATGGCTCGTTGACTCAAGTCTTGCCAACGAAGCAGGTGCGAGCGCCATTCGAAACGCTGGCTTTGCCTTCATGTGCATCGGATTCATGCACATCGCTTTGACCATGGAACAGTTTGGTACAGAGAACCTCGGCACCTGGGCCATGGCTTCAGGCGCACTGTGGATCGTTGGTGCACTCATCCAAGTCAACGATATTTTCATCGCTGAAATTGGCCATCAAGAGGCGTCGAACGTCGTCGGTTTAGCACTTAACTTCATCATTGGTGGCACTCTGATTTACCTCGGTATGCAAGAAGGCAAGACCACTGAAGCCTAATCGTCGTATTGATGAAGCCCCTCGGCGTGGGACAACCATGCAGATTGGACACACCACTCCAGATGGGGCGCAAGCCTACACCCACACCGTACCGCAATTCGGCCTTGGCGTTTTTTTGATGTCTGAACCTGGCGAATGCAAGGCATCGGTGCTTACGGCACTCGAAGCCGGCTACACGCACATCGACACTGCACGAGCCTATGCCAACGAACACGAAGTGGGTCAAGCCATCAAAGAAGCGGGTGTTGAGCGTGAGTCTCTTTTCATCACCACGAAACTGCGACGAGGTCACGCTGTTGGCTACGAAGACACACTCGAGCATTGCAAGAAATCTCTGGAACTGCTCGATACTGATTACATCGATCTTTACCTCGTTCACGCACCACCTGAAGACCCAGAACACCGCGCTCCAGTATGGAAAGCGATGGAGCACTGCCTCGAACAGGGCTGGGTCAAAGCGATTGGTGTCTCAAACTACGGCGCTGCCCATCTTGAAGCGATGAAAACCTATGCAACCTACATGCCGGCGGTCAATCAAGTCGAATTCAATCCGTGGCTTCAACGACCGCAACTGAAGAAAGCCACAGAAGCCATCGGTGCCAAGGTCATGGCCTATTCTCCACTCGCTCGAGGCCACAAGGTGGATGACCCGGAACTCGGTGCTATTGCTGAGCGTTTGGACGCCACCCCCGCCCAAGTGGCGATCAAATTCTGCTACGATGAGGGTTGTATCACGATTCCAAAATCAAGCAACCCATCCCGCATTATTGAGAATCTAGCATCGCTATCGGTTGACATTTCAAGTGAAATGGATGCTATTCGAGCGCTTGAATGCGACTACATCTCAGGATGGGACCCAACCACTGAACCCTGAGTTAAACCAAAGAAGAGCAGGCGGCCTCAACCGTTCATGCCCGCCATCAACTTGGCAGAGAAATTGACCTTGTTCAGTGAACACTGGAGCCCACGCGTGGTTGCAGAGATGAACGATTACCAATTCAAGCTGGCCAAACTCGAAGGTGAGTTCATCTGGCACAACCACGAGGACACCGACGAGGTGTTCATCGTCGTCAAAGGCTCGATGCACATCGAAATGGAGCACGAGACGGTTCATCTTTCCGAGGGTGAAATGTACGTGGTTCCAAAGGGTGTGATGCACAAGCCGTATGCGGAAACCGAATGCCACGTCATGCTTGTTGAACCGCGTGGCGTGGTCAACACCGGTGATGCTGGTGGCGATTTAACCGCTGAGAATGACGTTTGGGTGTGAGATTATGACCGATTCGCTGATCGATGAAGACATTCGCAAAGCGCGAACCCTTCCTTCAGCGTGGTACACCGAACTGGAGCACTTCAAACGCCTCCAATCGGTGTTCAATGGCTGGCAATTTGCAGCTCATCAATCGGAATTCGAGACCAACAACGTGCTGCCACTCGAACACATCGAAGCCATCAATGGCGAGTCGATGGTGCTCGTCAAGGGCAAAACAACAGCATGCCACTCCAACGTCTGCACCCACAGAGGCATGCGCGTGGCTTTGGAGGCATGCACGGCAAAAACCCTGCAGTGCAGGTACCATGGACGCACCTTCAATTTGGATGGAACCCTCAGGCACATGCCGGAATTCACAGAGGCGATTGGCTTTCCAAGTGCAAGCGACAACTTAGCAGAATTTCCCCTCAAACAGTGGATGGGCATGCACTTCACCGCACTCGATGCTGCAGCGAAGGTGCCCTGGGAGGGACTTGAGCAACGCTTGGGCTTCCTCGGACTTGAGGGGTTTGTGCTCGATGCCTCGCGCAACCGAGACCACACGATCGATGCCAATTGGATGCTCTATGTCGACAATTACCTCGAAGGGTTTCACATTCCCTATGTCCATCCCGAATTGAATCAAGCGCTTGACTACGGGGCCTATACCACGGAGACCTTTGACGGTGGCGTGTTACAGATCGGCAAAGCGATGGAGGGTGATGTCAAATTCGACCTTCCAGAAGGCCACCCTGATGCTGGCCAAGACATTGCGGCCTACTACCTCTGGCTGTTTCCCAACATGATGTTCAACTTCTATCCTTGGGGGCTTTCACTCAACATCGTCGTCCCCGTTTCCCCCACCCAAACGAGGGTGCTCTACCGGGGCTATGTGGCCAATGCCGAGCTGGCGAGCCAAGGTGCGGGTTCACTGCTTGACACGGTCGAAGATCAGGACCAGTGGGTCATTGAATTGGTCCAACGAGGCATGGCATCGTCTGTGTATGATCGTGGCAGGTATTCTCCAACGAGGGAACAGGGCGTGCATCATTTCCACAAAATGCTCGATGCGCGGTTTGGATGAGTCCTAGAGCCTTCGTTGGTAAATTGTTTATATACTAATTATGAGGATTGCCAAGCATGGCGGACATAAACACACCTGTGCTAAGTTTGAAGACGTTAGATGTGGATGAACATGGAGATTCGGGGGCATTTATTCATCTTAGAGGCGTTGTTCCTGGGTTTATCAATAGCATTCTCCGACTCATGGGAATTAATGGCTCTACTAATCTCAGAATGAATGCATCTTATTTGGAAATGAAAACTGGTAATGCAAGAGGTCAGAGCAGTTGGTTTGTTCCAACAGGTAGTTTGTCGAGCGTTCAAGGGGGGTACAGGAAAGATTTCGGTCTCGTGATTATGGCTGTTTTCACATTTATTATTGCTTTAATACTGGATGTTTTTTTGGCAATGGAGGATGGGACTTTTGGATTTGGAGTGTTCACTTCTATTGGTGTCATATTCGCAATCATTATGATTCTGATCTATGTATTTACCAAGACTATGTACTTTGAGATTGAAAGCGGAGGCGGAATGACTGCACGGATTCAATTTCAAGGAAGCATCGACATCAAGGAAGTCATGCGTGCATTGGTAGTTATGCAATCATTAGTTGCCAAAGCACAGTATAACGGAGAGGTGATCCTTATGGGGAACCTAGAAACCAAGGCGGCTCTTGAAGAGCGACCCAGTACCCAAGATGAAATAGGTTCACAGGCACAAACAGAAAGTGTAGAACCTGCGGATGAAGTTGACAGCAACCCTGCCGAAACTGCTGTAATGGACAGTCGTTTTTGAGTGATAGGATACGATAAGTTGGCGCAGGGTTCGCAGACACTGAACCTTCTTTTTGGTGTGTGAGCCAGGGGTTATTTTCTTGAGCCATCGGTTCCTCATCGGGGCATGGAGGGACAGAAACCACCGGGTGCGGTGATTTTCGCAGGTCATGCTGGGCCTGACCCGAACCAAGGCGGTATGCCAAATCCATACGAGCGGGCGCCAATCCCCCACCATGCAGACCCGAATGTGCCGCTCAAGTACGAGCCGGAACTCAGTTTTCGAACCCTCTCCACGACGGCGGCCGTCGTTGGTATCACCATCTGGGTGCTTTCAAGCGCCCTTGGCAACAGCATCGTATCAAACGCCCTGTGCTGTGGCACCCTGGTGTTGACGACGCTGCTGGATTCTGTGCATAATGTCGGGAAGCGACGATGGTTGATTGAAACGGGCCAATCCTCATTCGGGGAATTCGTCAACCTGCTGATGAATCTGTTTTTGGTGCCGGTGATCGTCATTGTGTTCTTTGTGATTTCATTCTTATGAGGAAAGAGCACCACGTGCTCCCATGTGCTTATTTGGAGCAAATCAAGAGTCTATAAGAGACCACGAATATTTTCTTCCATGAGGAGATTCCTGATTCCGCTTCTTCTCGTCATTTTATTCAGCATGAATGCCCAAGCGGCGACATACAAGATCTCAGGCAAGGCAACCTATGCGGACGACACACCTGTCAGCCTCCACTACGTCGAAGTCAAGTGTGAGCAAGGTGCGACTGATTGCTACCAGCACCAAGGCGTGACGGCGATCACTGATGCGACTGGTTACTTCACCATCCTCCTTCAAACATCGGACGATGACGATGATGTTGAGATTCTGCTGACCTTGCGCGGTGAAAACTTTTCGCACACCATCGACCTCGCAACGTACCAAAATTCGAGTGATGAACGGGTCTATCAAGACATCCAGCTCAAGCAGAACCCCCCTCCATCAGGCGTGATGGCCGGGCTGAGTTGTGCATTGTTGGTGTTCGTTCTGACGTTCATTTCCGTGTTAGGGAGAACCCGAAGAAGGCTCTCAACGACCCAGGGGCGATTGGAATTCATGGGGCACAAACAAGCAAAGCAGCTTCAATGTTCAATTTGCAAGGAAGTGGTTCTTCAGCATCAATTGGTGATGCACCTGATCGTTGACCACGACATGGAGGCAACCGATGCTGGCAGATTGACTGGGAAAATCATGCGGCGAACGTGGTCTGAAGAGGAATGATTTCCTCTGGAATCATTGTTGAGCACAAAAAATGACACACTTCATGGTATGTCAATCGATTCACCGTGGTGATCGCTTCATGACGACTCGGTGCCCACAGTGTCCCACCAATTGGCTGGTGTTGCACCCATGCGGCTTACGAGGCTGATGAGCAGTTCCATCGCTGGCACAGGACCTTCTTTGTCCAAGTTGAATTCCAAAGTGTTGATGGCCTTCTCACCATTTTTTTCTGTCAACCGCATGAAATCATCCCCGCCCTTGCTAGAAATAGAATATTCAAGGTGAAGGCCTGTTTCTCGTTGAGGGCCAAAATAAAGCCTGCTCGAAGGAGACGATGATGCAAATATATTGTTGAGAGCATCGTTCACGGTTTTAATGCGAACCGTGCGTTCAGCGCCGTTAGCGTCAAGAACGAAGGTTTTGATCTCGCCTTCAAAGAGGTCATCGTTTGCCTTTGCTGCGACTTTCATGAATTCAATGAACTTGCGTAATTCCCCATGCTTATACGATCGCCAGACCGTAAATGCAACCACAATCGTGACTACCAAGCCAAATGCAATGACTTCCCACATAAATTGGACTCCATGCGAGACAACATCAATGTATGGTCGGCAGGTCCCTCGATGTCGTGCTAAAATTCATTCATCCGTCGCACGGCGTGTCATGACTGATGGAGCTTCACATCAGCGGCATAACCACGAATTGCCAATCCAGAGAAAAGGAGGGCAAACAACCCACAACACATGCTTCCAAGAACTGAAATGGAAAACCCAATGGCTTGGCCGATTGATGCGAATAAGAAACGAAAGATGCCTTCGACCAAGTTGTCCCATGTGACCCCGTACTGATCTCCTGTCGTGGATTCACAATCCGGATCGTTCGAATCATTGCAGGCTTCTCCATCTTCGCTGTTTGATCCTGCAGAGGAGGCAAACGTCATCGTTAGCATGATCGAAATCAAAGCCAGCACAATGAAACTCACAGTGGGAAGGCTTGGAGGGCTCAACCGGCTGGGCAGTGAATAGGTGAACTCTTTGTCGCAATGTGGGCACTCAAAAGCACCGTACGCGCCAGGCTCAATCTCAACTTCATTTTGACAATGAGGGCACAGAAGGGGCTCCATGGTTGAGATTCATGTAGAATGCTGATAAGTCTTGAGCAGTTTTTGAAAATCGATTGATACCACGAACTTAACAAACACTGGCCTTAGCGCTAACCATGTCTATCATAGAAGCATACAACGAAGCCTGGGATAACGGAGATGTCGACGCACTTGCCAAGATCATCCACGATGATTGCGTGTTCAACCCACACGTCGGTGGAATCACCATGAGCAAATCCGACATTCTTGGCTTCGCAGGTGGCGACAACACCCCTCAATCAGAAAACAACCGAATTTTGTTCGAAAACGATGAAGTCGGCGTGGCCCACTCAATCGTCCATTTCGCAAACGACTCCGACTCTGAAGCCGTCATGTCCTTCATGCGATTCAAAGACGGTCAAATCATCCTCATGGAAACCGGTGCTACACCGCTTTCCGATGATTACCAACTCGTTGGCCAGTGAGTGCATCATTGGGTCCATGGTTCCCATGAACCAGTCGCTTTGTTCCGAATGAACCAATTTCCACTGTTTTCGGGAAGCTCGAGGTATTCGTAGCCGTCATCTGACATCACGCCTTGGATGTCCGCACTGGGCACGGTCTCGACAGGCATGCTTTCTTCTTCGAAGGGGTCAAGAGAGGCTTGATCCATCGTAATCTTCTCATTGAGCAACGCCATTCGCTCTTCAACATCCAGCGTTTCTGCCAATCCAAAGTACACATCGTTGTGAGCGATGTGCTCCAACTCAGCAGGGTGGGTGTTCATCAAATCACCAATGACGGTGAACAACTTCTCCCTCGTCTCTTTCTTGATTTCATTGTTGGTGTACCTCGCCGTCAAATCGCCTTTCAGGTTGAGGAGTTCTTGGGTCAATTCTTCTGGGTTGCTATAGTAGGCTTGAACGACCGATTGTAGGTAATTCAGTTCGTTTTCTTCTTCCCTTGACAACTTTGAGTTTCGACGCAGCACTTGGACCCAGCGGAACGTGTCAGGAAGCAGTGATGCAACTGCGTTGGTTTGCAGAAGTGAAAAGATGGCGAGTAAAATCGCTCCAATACCGACAGATTGTGTGACGCCACCCGAAAAGAAGGCGTCATTGGACGTTTCTGCGTTTTCATTGGTGTCGGAAACAAGTTCACAACCATTCGCATCCACCTCAGCGCCAGCCGTTGTTCCGGGGCACAAATCGTCGATGTCTTCCACGCCATCGCCGTCTTCATCTTGAACCTCGACTTCCTGAACTTCAAACATGTTGGGGATTCCATCCCCGTCATCATCAGCGCATCCAAAGAACCCGCTGGCTGTTGATGTGCCTGCAATTTGAGGGCAGAAATCCGACATAAGAGCCCCTTCGATGTACTGGCCAACCCCGGTAAACCCGGCCGTTGTGTTCCATGAAGCATTGCCCCAATTATCGCCGTACCCATCGCCATCGACATCCGACCATTGAGAGGAAAGTGTTGGGAAGGCATCCGGATTGTTTCCTGTGGTGTTGTCGCCGTAGCCGTCGCCATCAGCATCCATCCATTGGGTTTGATCTGTCGGGAAGACATCGAGCAAGTCGACGACCGTGTCTCCATCGGTGTCGAGGAAGTTGTCGATGAGTGGGTGCTGATCGGCGTTGTCGCCGATTCCGTCACCGTCCGTGTCCGTCGTCTCCGAGGCATCGTTTGGGAACGCGTCGGCGTTGTCGCCAACACCATCACCATCGGAATCCATCGTTTCGTTGGCATCGAATGGGAACGCGTCGCCATTGTCACCCACACCGTCGCCATCGCTGTCTTGGTGTTCGAAGTAATCAAGCGGGAACACGTCTGTGTTGTCCCCAACACCATCGCTGTCTGAGTCTGACGTTTCATTGGCATCATGCGGGAAGGCATCGCTGTTATCGCCCACACCGTCGCCGTCAGAATCCATCGATTCAGTGGCATCCGTTGGGAACACATCGCTGTTATCACCGACGCCGTCGCCGTCGCTGTCCATCCATTCTCCAGCATTGTTCGGGAATGCATCGCCTGTGTCGCTGTAGCCATCGCCATCCATATCAGGGCAGCCGATGAGGTCAACCGTCGAAGTCCCAGCCTGGTTTGGACAATCGTCCTGATCGTTGAGCACACCGTCCATGTCGACATCATCAGGGGAGACATACTGGAACGCAAGGCCCAAATCAAGCGATGAGTCTTGATCACCGAAGAGCTTCAGGTCCACTTGTTCCGCAACGGAGCCTGCAGGCGGTGTTGTGACGCGGATGGTGGTGTCGTTCACCACGGTTCCGGTTACGGAACCATAAGTGCCAAATTGGACCGTGATTTCTTGATTGAGGTACATTCCTGTGGACCGGTTGGCGTACTTCAAATTCTTGTTGGTTGAATCGTAATAGGCAACGTGAACCATGTTGTTGTCATCAACAACAATGTCATTTCCATAGCCAACATCACCAACACTGTCGATCGTCATCGATTGGCGTGAGCTCCCTGGCGCCACCATGCTGTAGCCCAAATTTGAGTTACCGTTGTACTCCGAAATGTGAACGATGTCAAATTGGTCAATGTACATGCTAAACGTGTTTCTTGAGGTGCCCTGGTTTGAGACCGTCCAAGCCGAACCGGAGGCACCGTTTGCAAAGTACGCAGTGTTTCCAGCAGAGTTGGAGGCGTAAACGAGATGAAGTTCATCGCTCGAGTCAACAGCCATAGCGCTGTGATAGCCCACGCCAGCGCCGTTATCAACGGTGTACCGTTGCCACGAACCACTGATGTTCGAAGCAATCTTCATGTCCATATTGCCATGATGTCTGTATGCAACATGGACAAAGCCGTTTGAGTCAATCGCAATGGAAGAGTCACAACCAATGTAGGTGGTTGTGTCATCCAAAGTGACCGTTATCCATGAAGTCCCGTCATAATAAGATAACAGCGCCGCATTACAGATGTATCCATCCCTTGAGTAGGAAATATGTGGCTGGTCATTGGCATCAAGGGCTATGGAAACTTGGTCGTTCTCAACATTGGACTTGCTCCAGTTATTTGTCCATGAAGTTCCATCATACATGGAATAAAGCAGGTAACCTGAGCCCGATATACTGTGGTAATAAGCGATGTGAACGTTATCATTGCTGTCAATAACGAGGTCTGCATTACTGCACATATCACAATCCCTAATTTTCAAATGCGTCCATGTTGAACCATCATAGGTGCTGTGCCAAAAATCATCACTGTCCATATTTGAGGAGACGATGTGAACGGTTCCATTTGAATCGACGCCAATGGAAGGATCCCAACCGCTGGATGTAACATAGTTCGCTGTCGTTGTAGTCCATGTGTAGGCTTCGCCATCGCTTGTGACGTTCTTGTAGGCCATGTCGAGGAAGCCAGATCCAGTGATGGTGATTTCTTCACCGCCGGTCGTCCATCCATTGACTGGACTCACGCTGTACGCGGTGGTGCGTTGACCAACCGTGTGAGCATCTTGAGAAATCTGGAGGTGTGCATTCGATTGTGGCTCATCGCCGAGCAAAAATGAAGGGGTGACCGTCATGCCAAGGAACAGAAGTGTAACCACGAAGAGTTTGACCCGCACAACTCCTCTACATCATCACAGTGTAAAAGATAACTGCTGTCCTTGGGGCATTTGATTCCTGAGGAATGTTTTTCATTCGTCCTCGGGTGAAAAAAATGTGCGATGCAACGCCAGCTTGATTCTTTTCTCAATTGGCTTGCTTCTTGCGGTCAGCACCTCACCATTCGTAATGGCACAAGGCAGCGAAGAAACAACGCCAGCATTGATGACTCGCATCATGATGATGCCTCCGGATGCAGAAGTAACTGGCATGCACATTGATGCAAATGGTAACTTCTTTGTCAACGCCATGCATCCTGATGAAGACAGGTACAAGGCAACCATTGGCGTCATCAATGGCGTTGATTGGAACAACCTCGCGGAAACCGTTCCCGAACTTGACGCCTCGAGCAGCGAGAACGACATCTGGCATGGGATACGCACCTCCCACGGTGCGTACCAGGTGCTTCTGCAAAGCGGGGATGCCCTCTCAGAAGGTGGTGTCGCAGGTGGCATTTATGCTGCAGATGATGGCAATCAACTTCTTGTCAGCAAGAAACCAGACTACAACGCATTTGTCCCGCTCAACGATGATGGTACGCGCGGCTACCTCTACACCGCTTGGGAAGACCGCCCAGCAGGCATTAGCCAAGTGGAAATCGAATGGAACAGTGCTTCCTCTGAATGGGACGTGTTGAACAGCAAGATGTTGGACCTCAGCAGCATCAACGGCGGTTGGGTGCTTTGTTTCGGGAGCATGAGCCCTTGGGGGTCGCCACTCTTTTCTGAGGAATTGTATTTCGATGACACAGAGCATTGGAACGATGACAGTTTCAGGTACCATTCAGATCAAACCAAACTCGAGAATTACCTCGGCCATTATCCGAATCCCTATGATTACGGCTACATTGTTGAACTCGAAAACGCAACAACTGCCGAACCTGATTTGGTCAGGCACCTTGCCATGGGGCGTTTTTCCCATGAAAATGCAGAAGTTATGCCTGATGAACGAACGGTGTACCTTACCGATGATGGCTATGATACGGTGCTCTTCAAATTCGTTGCTGATACAGCAGGTGACCTCGGCGCAGGGACGCTTTACGCAGCAAAGGTCGACCAGGACAATACACGAGACTCGGCCATCGCAGGATTTGATGTTGAGTGGATGGAGATGGCTTCATCCTCGAACGCTGAGATCCAAACTTGGATTGATGACTACGACGGCATCACAACCGATGACTATGTGGTGGGAGAAAACGCCTACATTTCAGATGAAGAAATTAATGATTGGGCGGAGTGGCGCCTCAATCGAGATCTCAATGAAGATGGTGCGATCGGCTCGGCAGTCGATGACAGAGTGGCCTTCCTTGAATCTCGCAAGGCCGCAGCAGCCCTTGGGGCAAGCGATGAATGGAACAAAATGGAAGGCGTCGCCTTCAACGAAAACGCTCCTGAGAGTCTCTACCTTGCCATGTCGCGAATTGAATCAGCAATGAGTGATGGGCAGGGCGATATTGATGTCACACAAAATTCCTGTGGCATTGTCTACCGAATGACGATGGGTGAGGGATGGAGTGTCAATCGTATCGATCCAGCGGTTTCTGGCGGGCCGTACACGTCGACAGCTCAGTACAAATGCGATGTCAACAACTTGGCAGGACCTGACAACCTCCTCGTGCTTGATGATGGACGGATCCTCATTGGCGAAGATACCTACAATCACGAAAGCAACATGGTATGGCTGTGGGGCGAGAAATCTGTCTCCGTGAAAGGAAACGAAACCATCACTGTGAATGCGGTGAATGTGGCCAGCACACCGACTGACACCAACGCGTCCTGGGCCTACACCTACCAAGCAGAAGTGGACCAACTTCACACTGGTACTACCTACACTGCCTTCATTTCCGTCAAACAAATTGGGGATGAAGCACTCAAAGGGTTCTGGTTATGGAATGGAATTGAAAACAATGGCGAGCAACATGAGGATTCATTCTCACTGCAGATTGGATGTTACCTCATCAATGCCTCCCTCTACGAAAGCGATGATCTCAATGCTGATGCGAAGAATGCGACGTTGCTGTCCTCCTCCGCATCTGAGTTCGTTGTTGGGAATGGAGCATGCCTTGATGGTGTGTACGATGATGGGATTGTGGATCCTCAAGATGAGCCCGATGTCAAAACGAGTGAGAATACGCCCGGGTTTGGAACGATTCTCAGCTTGATTGCAGCGCTTGGCGCTGCCGGTGCAGTCTCAAGGCACAGACGCTTCTGATGTGTGTTGCAATGGGTAGCGTCTGACAAGACCCACTGCGAGCCCTTTGATTTCCAATCAATGGGCAATGG
>OBPB01000100.1_pt1 | contig 21120 bp, 14 predicted proteins | sample 1534631 | NCBI WGS metagenome assembly OBPB01 (sample SAMEA3275471, study PRJEB22092) | marine metagenome | biome: Marine environment; feature: Belgian marine environment, sample taken at 3 meters depth; material: Sterile flask | collected 2014-06-24T18:06:27+00 | depth 3 m
TAACATCAACGCCCTCATCTAGATTCTGTCTGATGGAAGTGGGCTTTATGAGAATCAATAACGTACGTGGGGTCCACCGTTTTAGCAGGGAAATGGACGTTGTGGGATTTGAACCCACGACATCTTGGTTGCAAACCAAGCACTCTTCCAACTGAGCTAAACGCCCCTGTAAAGCAACGGTTGAGCCTCACCTTTTTGAGTCTTCACCTTGAAATGGCTGGAATGAATCCTCAGTTGACCATGTCGATTGTTGCGTCACGATCAGGTCCAACGCCCACACTTGTGCATGGTACGCCAACCAACGCTTCGATTTTCTTAATGTACAATTGGGCTGCTGCTGGCAATGTAGAATAGCCCGCACCGTCTTTATTCGCCTTCTTTGCAATTCCAAGCCACTCTTGTAGTGAATGCCCTGGGAAACCTGGCATGGAGATGTAGATTGGCTTACATCGTTCGAGCGCTGTGGCACTGGCCGGCATTTCGAGAATTTCTTTCCCGTCGAGTTCGTAGGCAACGCATATTTTCAGTTCATCAAGCCCGCCAAGCACATCCAACTTCGTCAATGCCAAGCCGGTGAACCCGTTGACTCGGTTGGCATGGCGCATGACCACCGCGTCAAACCAACCACACCGTCGCTTTCGCCCTGTGGTTGTTCCAAATTCGTGGCCGATGGTCCCAAGGTGGTCACCTACTTCGTCTTCGAGTTCTGTTGGCATTGCTCCGTGTCCTACGCGGGTGATGTAGGCTTTTGTGATTCCAATGACATCGTTAACGTGTCCAGGGTGGATGCCTGCTCCGTGCCCAGCATTGCCTCGTGAGGTGACTGAGGAGGTGACGTAGGGGAAGGTGCCTTGGTCGATATCGAGCAAGCAACCTTGTGCTCCTTCAAGGATCACGTGTTCCCCGAGTTTGAGGGCATTGTCGAGCATGAGGCCGGTGTTGGCTATGCAGGTGACGTACGTTGAATGAATCCATGCAATGTCTTCTGCGAGTTTGGATGCGGTGATTCGGTCCTCACACCCCGCTGCCTCAAGGCGAGCGTTCATTCGAGCAGTGGTTGCTTCCATCCAGTCATTATCACCGTCGACTTCTGAGAGATCGCCAAATCTCAATCCAATTCTGTTTATCTTGTCGGCGTAAGTCGGGCCGATGCCTCTTCCGGTGGTCCCAATTTTCTTGTCTTGCCCGTCAAGAATGCAGTGGTAGGGGAGAATGATGTGTGCTCGCTCGCTGATGAACAACCGCTCGCCGCGAGGATCCTCGCCTGTTGAGTCGTTCCATCCATTGAGTTCTCTATCCAAGACCCAAGGGTCAATGACCATGCCGTCCCCGAGTATGAGGTTGCACTCTTTGCGAGTGATACCGGACGGTAGGAGGTGAAATTTGAGTACCTGATCGCCAAGAACGACAGTGTGACCGGCGTTGTTTCCGCCCTGGAACCGAGCAACCCATGTCGCCTGTTCGGCAATCCGGTCAACCAACTTCCCTTTTCCTTCATCTCCCCATTGCGCACCTAGAACGACGGTTGCTGGCATTGTGTTCTCCTCGCTCGGATGTCACCGCGTACCGTCTTTGAACTCTTGCCTGAGTTTTGGACTAGGGTTTCCATGGATTCTGGTTTTCCAAACAACAGTTTATATTCACTTGAGCGTGATTGAAAATTACTTAGCGAGAACCCAACACACACCGTCTATCCTACGAGCGTCATGCAACCACTGACATGCATCGCCACACAGGGTTTTAAATAGAAAGGTTCTCAACTACTGAACAAGGAGTTGAGAAGATGAAGCAAAACACACAAGCGCAGAACGGCAGCATGAACACGACCTCACGGACCTCCCAGGGGGCAGCAGACAGCAGCCATCAAATCAGACGAACGCTCGAGGGTCACACAAGGCCATGCGAAGAGTGCGGCGTCGTTGACTGGCAGATGGATGACAGCCGAGGTGAAATCACATGCAACTCCTGCGGTCTCGTCGTTGAAGAGAACGTAATCGATCCCGGAGCAGAATGGACAAACCGTGACCGTAGCCAAGACCGCTCTCGAGTCGGCCAACCGCTCACCTACACCCTCGCAGACAAGGGCCTCAACACTACCATTGATGTCCGCGACCTCAACACCGGGTCTGCTGGCCGTCACGGGATCTCCTCCCAAGCACGCCGTGAGTGGCGTCGCCGTCGAGTGATCGACGAACGTTCCAAAACACGGAAGAGTCGCGAGCGCAACCTCGTCAGGGCAAACCAATTCATTCGAGACAACTCAGGACTTCCAAAGCCCTTGCAAGAAGAAGCAGCTCGCCTCTATCGTCGATTGTCCGGCGAAGGCTTCGTCACAGGCCGCTCAATTGCGGGCGTAACCGCAGCATGCGCTTACTTGGTGGCACGCCAGGAGAACCTCCCGAGGCAAATTCCTGACATTGCTCGGTCGTTCGACGTAACCGAAAAGGAATTGTCACGATTGATTCGTCAAGTTTCTCGCAGGCTCAATCTTCACAAGATTTCCTCCCCAGACCAGTATTTTGACAAGTTCATCTCTGATTTGCAACTCCCGCCAAACACCCACATCCAAGTGGGCCACTTGTGGAATGCCATCCAACCTCATGAAGATATTTGGCAAGGAAAGAAACCAATGGGCGTTGCAGCAGCGCTGATCTACAAGGCATCCTCAGAATCCGGTTCCCCACGCACTCAATCTGAAGTCTGTGGCGTCGCCAATGTGTCCGAAGTGACCCTCCGTGGATTGCTCCGTCTCATCGATGGTTTGCTCAGCCAACTCGGGTACGTATCAGAACAGTGAAGCACCACTTCCGTGGTAACCTTCTTGAATCGGGCACAGGTCCTTCGGCCCATGGGCTTCAAAGCAAAGGCACGCAAGCACAAGGCAGACGCTGGTGAAACCAACGAGTCGACCAGTAAGAAAACGAAAAAAGAAGGCGAGATTCCATGTGGTGTCAACACCTGTGACAATTTCGCTGACAAATCCTTCGGCGGACGCTCCCTCTCCATCGACAATGCGATCGATGTGTGGGGCGAGAGCGGTTACACCCAACGCAAAGGCCGAGTCCGTGTCTGCAAGTCTTGCTATCGCAAGTGGAAGAAAGACAGTAAGTCTGAAGATTCCTACTGATTCACTTTCAGTTTTATCCGAGGGGTCTCGGAAATGAATGTGTACCCCCGGCTCTGCTTTCTGTTGTATGAACAACCGAGTTGTTGTCCGAAGCCTCGTGACCCCAGATGGATGCCTTGTTGCCATGGATGATGGCCTGGTGCAATGGCGCCCCCACAAAGGAATCAATCGAAGGATAAAATTAGACGCTATCGCCACAGTCATGTTGGTTGTCAAAGGTCCTTCAAATCGCATCGAGACCGCCATCATTGGCGATGCCCAAGGTGGCGTAACGTTCCTCACCTTACCGCTCTTGGACTTGGTTGACAAATTTACGGTCGAAGGGGGCGTTGTTCGATCGATGTGCAGTGCATCTCCAAGTGAGACCTCCTTTCTTGTGGCAACCCAAGCAGGTCAAGTGTGGATGGTCGGGCCAAATGTCCCAAGTCGAGGCGTGAAGTTGTTCACATATGACGGACCGGTTTCGAGCCTTCGCTTGCATAACAACATCATCCACATCCAGAGTGGGTGGCACCGAGCGACTTACTCGATGGACGGTGCACAAACGATGAACATCGATGGAACACAACCGTTTGCTGAAAAAGCGCAGCAACGAGTAAATCGACGGGCCAAAATTCTAGAATCCCAGCAGCGAAGCGGTGATGCACCTCAACCATTGATGCTTGATCTTCCAGTTGTTGCCTAGACTGCTTCTTTTTCATTTAACGGCCATGGCGGATGGGACGTATGCCACATGGCGGTTTGTGCGGGCCGCCCCCACGACTTTGGGATTGCCCCCTCCCTCTCAAGGCATCCACGGAGGAACTTGAGGTGCTGGTCAAGGACCTCTTGGACATGCTTTTTTCCTTTGATTGCTGGTCCTTGCATCGGTACAATGGCCGATGGTTTTCGCTTTTGGATCCGTTCTAAACTTTCAATCAAATCTGGTAAGCAGCCGCCTGGCAAATCCCACCGAGCGGGCCGGTCTGCTCTTGGAAGGGTGCATCCAAGAACCATCATTGACTGATCTTTAATCCAATACCCAATTTCGTCGGCAGAGCAACCCGGTAGATGAATTGCCTCGACTTCGCCATCACCCAATGCAAACACTTCACCACTCGCACATGGCTCGGCACCAATCGGGGGCATGTCAGAGTCAAATCGATTTGCCCATGTCGAGAAAAAGTCACCAGTTTCAAGTGCAGCTTGCCCTTCTTCATGCACATGAACTGGGCAATTTTCAAACATCTCGGAAAGGTGTTTGGCCCCCCCTGAACATGGGTAACGCTTGCTCGTGAGGAGGATTCGGTCGAGCATCACTTCGTCGCCCAGCAGGCCTTTGACTCGCTCGACTTGAAGCGACTGATACCAAGAGGTTCCAGCGTTGATCAGCAGCGAACCTGCAGAGCCAGTGACCACGACGACATTTGAGTCGTGGTGAATGCCAGGTAGTCGCATCACACGCATGCTTTGCCCAGTGGGCCGTGGGCTTTCAACACTGCTTTGCATCAGGTTGGTAAGATTTGAATCCTATGGAAATGGTGCACAGACCCACATTGTCCTGCTCGGTTGTGATTAAATAGGGGGAGTTTGTCGCTTGGTCATGGCACGATTCCCCGAAGCTGAAGCACGCTTGCTCCACCGCAAGATTTGCATGCGCTGCAACGCACGCAACGCAGTTCGTGCAGCACGTTGCCGAAAGTGCGGCTATAAGGGTCTACGAGCTAAGAACATCGAGCGCAAGGGCGCATGATGTTCAGCAATTTTTGCTTACAATCCAAGCATCGGCATCAACAATGCCATCGGATCCCCCAACAGCACAAGCGGTGCAATCGCTGGGAATAGAAACACCAACAGTGGCAATTTGGAACTGACCCATACTTGGTCGACACCTGCTTCTTCGAGCGCTGCAACAGATGCCTCCAATTCCTTGCGGGAGGGCGTTGTTCTGGGTGCACGGGTTCGATGGTGTTGACCAGTTGTCCCATCCGGCATTTCGATCAATGTGGTCAAGAGCCAAACATGCCTGTTGAGGACTTCAGTTCGCTCAATTCGTGAGGCGTGCCAAGCCAGCCTCAAATCTCCAAACGAAGCGATGTTTCCTGCTATGATGTTCTTCACCAGCAAGACAATCGGTATGATCAGGAAACTCAATCCACCCCACATGAGCAACGCAAAACTCGGTGGGAGCGCTACCGTTGCATCCATGGTTGCATTCGACAGGAGCAAGGGCATGGTCGCCCAGTTTGGGAATAACAACGCCACCCACATCAGGGCCTTTGCATCTGCTCCACCGTGCAACAAGCGCAATCGCCACGCTCCGTCAATAATCACGATGACGAATAAAACGCTCAGCGTCTTCCACCAAAGCGCTCCCAAACTGGTGTCGTTACCAAGAAGCACATCCAATGGCTGTGTGGATTGGTAAGCAAAGGCCCCAGCCACCAAGCCGACGCTGCTGATGGTGTACCACAAGAGGACGACACCGTCCAGACGTGACCCACTTCGAAGGTCGCTCAATGACGGTCGCCCGAGGACAGCACCGCTTGCATAGGCAACCACGGCGGAGGCGGTGAGGTAGATGGTCCAGTCAGCCCCTTGGTTCATCAAGTCCAGGGCCCAAAGAAACAGAGCAGGTTTGATCCATACAAGCCAATGGTCATTGCTAACCCTTCGCTCTTTGTGGTCCATCCACGCAGCCCATCCCATCCCAAGGACAAGTGCGAAGATTCGGGACCAGCCCAAAAGATCGTTTTCGGTGAAGTCCATGGCGTGCGGGTGGCGGCAATCAACTTAAAGACGGCCTACACACAGCGGTAGGTATCGACCAAAGGGGCTGTAAACATGGATATCGAAACACGTCTTCAACAAGTTGCTACAGTCATCAATCAAATTGATGACCCCAAAGTTCCCCGAAACATTCGCCGTCAAGCAAAAGAAGCGTGTGATAACTGGTTGCTCAACAAAGGCAAAAAACTCGATGTACGTATTGCAATGGCCCAATCCAAGCTCGAAGAGTTGTACGAGGACCCGAACATTCCACCTGAATTTGGAACGCTCATTCTCATGATTAACACTGAACTTGAGAAGATCCTCACTGAAGTTCTGTGATTACTCTTCTTCGATTGCAGTAAGGAACTGCTTGAGCAAGGGGCGAACTTCCTTAGGAATCTTTCCTTGATGCAGGGATGAAGTCACTTCGGCTGCTAAATCTTGGTGGTGGCGTAGTTCATCTGCCACGCCTGCTATGAGGTCCAATTGGTCATCTGTAATCTTGTTCTTTCGGAGCACTCGTTCGACTGCAATTCGGCCCGAAATGAGTTTAACTTCTCGGTTTGAATAGCCAAGAACTTCTTGCAATTGCCCGAGGGACTGCGTTTCGAAGGAGGATAATTTTCCATCTTTCATAGCCTCGTTCCATGCTTCATCAATCGATGGTGCCCGTTCTGAAAGCAAGATGGAAATTGGGCGTGTTGCTTCGATGTTCTCCAAGACAATCTTGATGATAACCGCAAATGGCACGGCGAGAATCATCCCGAGAATCCCCCATCCTGCAAATGAGATTGCTGTCACAAGCAACAAGACGACAGGGGAGAGGTCAAGGGCTCTTCCAGCCCATCGTGTCTCAATTATTTGCCCCCACACCTGTTGGTTGGTGAGCAGCAACAGGATCAGGAGTGCGAGGCTCGCCGGTTCAAGCAGAATGAGTCCAAGGATAATCGGTGGTAGCGTCGCGATTAACGAACCGATGTATGGCACATAATTCAGCAAGAAGGTCAACAACGCCCATGTGAACCACAATTCAATGCCAAAGACAAGCATGATGATTCCCGCACAAACGGCTGTTCCAAGCCCTACACCCGTCTTCACGACAATGTAGGTGTTGACGCTGGCTTCGATCTTGCTTCGAACAATCTGGACTTTCTCACTGGCTCCACCCGGCCAAGCACGCTCAATTCGGCCCGGTAGCAAGCTAGCCTCAAAGATGATGAAAATGAGGAAAAACATCACTGTGATGCTCGTTGTGAGCATTGAACCCACACCTGCAAGCATGCCAACTGCCGCATCTGAAATTTCTTCATCGTTTTCAAGAACCCCCCATTCTGCTAAATCTTCGACAAGCGTGTTGTTCAGGGCATTATCATCATCGAATGCTGCAGACAACGCCGTCCCCGTCTTCAAATCGTGCCAGCGTTCTTCGAGGAGGATGTTGTATTCATCCATCTTCGCCTCGTCCTCAAGGACATCTGCTGCTTGTTGATACGCAAAGAAGGCCGCTGAAGACACTACGAGCAATGTTAGAAGGACCATTGTGAGGTAGGACAGAATCACGGGAAATCCATTTGTAGAGAGGTAGTCGGAACCTGGTTTAAGGACGAAGTACAGGCCAAGTGCAATGAAGAAAGGTTGCAAGACTCCCTTCAGCAGAATCAACCAAACAACGGCCAAACTGATGATGATCATTGCATGTGCAAAGGTTGTGACCCTTCGATTAAAACGGCCTGAATCCCAAGCCGTTGTTGCGTGCTGCATAGGTCATGGTTGAGAATGCCCCTCTTGAAGATAGTCCAGTTCATTCACCTTCTACGGTGTGTTCCAAGACTTCTTGTTCCTCTGGAAGCGGTGGGAGTTTCAGGGACAACAGTGCAGCAAATACCATGAGGATGCCACAAATGTGGAAAGCAGTATGGTAGTCAAATGGCCAATCCCTCGAGTAGGTCAACACCCAAACAAAACCTCCAGTAAGTGGTCCGATGATCCTTGAAAATGCACTTACTGATTCTTGCGCTCCCATCACCACACCCAATTCGTACCCCTCTGATTTTGCAATTCGTGTGAGGAACGAGGAGGAAGAGGGCGTGAACAAGCCGTTGCCAACGGATACGAGGACACCGACGATGAGCACATGCAGCCATCTCGACTCATATTGGCTGTATGGGATGAGAACAAGCCCAATCCCTGTAATCACAATTGCCATTGGGATCAAGCGTCGTGTTCCAAATTTTCTTGTGAGCGGCCCAATCAGCAGCCCTTGCGTTACAATGCCTGAAACACCAATGAGCGCAAAGACTCGGCCATTGTCGGCTTCCGAGAAAGCAAGGCCACCGTCTGCTGGTACCATCTGAGTGTACAGGATAAACACAGCGTGCATGATGGTGAATCCAAAAATGAACAGCATGGTCACCCAGATGACTACAGAGGTGCTACCTGACCGGAGCATCTCGCTTGTGCTTTGCATTGTCTTGAGCATGCCACCTTCTTTCGATTTCTTCTCGCCACTTGTGCGACGTTCCGGGGGGAGTGATTCCGGCAAACTTCGAAAGGCAACAAGAAGTGAAAGCACAGAAAGGAGGCTTGCTACTGCACAGGGGAGCAAGTAAGGGTGGCTGTCAAAAATCGTCCCTTCGAACGATGCCCATCGGCTTGCAGGATCAGATAGTTCGCCCCCGATGAACGGTCCAAACGTGAAACCAAGTCCAAACGCAGCACCAATGAGGCCCATTCGTGTCGCCAATTGTTGAGGGCTGCTCACATCTCCAATGTAGGCCCGTGCCACCGCAAGGTTGCCATTGAACACACCAGCGAGGAAGCGTGCTGCTAAGGCGAGCCATAGGGTGTTTGCAAGTCCGAACATTGTGAAGAAGACGGTGTTGCCAATCAGTCCTATGAGGAGCACTGGCCGTCGGCCAATTTTATCAGAGAGTGACCCCCAAAACGGCGAAAAGAGGAATTGAGCCGCCGAGTATGAAGTCATCAGCACGCCAACCCAAATACCGATGCTTGCTTCTTGACTTGCAGGCGTAAGATCCTCAACCAAGTAGGTGAGGAAAGGAATCACAATCCCAAACCCAATCATATCAATGACGGTCACCAAAAAAAGGACGAAAAGGGCACCCTTGCTTGCGTCGACAACCGGGAGTGGTTGATCGGTTGTGGTGTCCATGGTTTGGCGAATCGAGCGGGCTTCTTGTAACCAACGGGTGGGCTATTGGTGTTTGTTCATCCTTTGGAGACTCTCAAGCCGACGGAAGGCTGCCACCGACAGGCGTGAGTCGGTCGATGACGGCGCCAAGACGCTCGACAAGTCCGGCCTTTTCTGCGTGCTTGATGAGGGCGCATTGCATCACTTCATCCAATGTGTCGACAGGTATGACCTCAATCATCGATTCGTACTTTGTATCGAGGAGAACATCTTGTTCGTTTGCTCGTGGGATGATGACCGTCTTGATGCCCGAGCGTGCAGCTGCCTCAATCTTGGCTGTGACGCCGCCAATTGGCAACACCTCTCCACGAACGGAGAGCGATCCCGTCATTGCCAAATCTTGACGAATCGGGATGCTTTCAAGGGCGGAAATGATCGCAGTGGCGATCGTAATCGAGGCAGAATCTCCATCCACGCCATGTGTATCGACAAACTGGATGTGGATGTCATAGTCGGAAATGTCCTTTCCAGTTAATTTCTTGATGACAGCGCTGACGTTGGTAACACTCTCTTTTGCTAGGTCAGAAAGCCCTCCAGTGGCGTGGATTTTACCGCCGCCACCTTGGGATGGTGTAACAAGCGCCTCCACTGGGAGCATGATTCCGCTAAAGTCCGAGAGACCGGAGTTCGCCCCGAGAACAGCCAAGCCATTGACTCGGCCAATGCGTTCGCCAGAGTTGACGACAAGCGCATAATCGAGACGTCGTTCAATCATGCGGTCGGCGACTTGTTGCTCGAGCGGCTTTGCGATGTTTCGTGCACCAAGCACATGCGCAGCAGTGGTGAGGGGTGCGCCCTCTTCCATTGCAAGGTCGCCAGCAATTCGCACGAGGCCACCGAGTTCACGGAGTCGGAGCGAGAGTTTTCCACGGCGGCCAGCACGTCGTTGCGCTTCTCGGAGGATAATCGCCACGGCACTCTTTTCGAAGTGTGGGATCTCACGGCTGGTTCCCATATCACGTCGCACTTCTTGAGCAATGAAACGGATAAGTCGGCGTCGGTTCCGTGCAGTGTCCGGCATTTCGGAGTTGACATAGACTTCGTAACCATAGCCACGAATTCTGCTTCGTAGAGCAGGGTGCATGCCTTGAATTGCATCGAGGTTGCCCGCAGCGATGAGGATGAAGTCACACGGTACAGGCTCGGTCTTTGTGAGCGCTCCTGAAGATCGCTCTGAACGTCCGGAAATTGGGAACGCACGTTCTTGCATTGCTGTGAGCAGGGCCTGTTGTTCCTCAAGCCGGAGAAGGTTCACTTCGTCGATGTAGAGGACACCCTTGTGCGCTCTGTGGATTGCACCTGGTTCGACTCGGTCGTGTGCTGGGGTTTCCATGCCGCCAGACTGGAACGGATCGTGACGAACATCACCGAGGAGGGAGCCAGAGAGGGTTGCGGTCGCATCGACGAAGGGGGGGAGTTCTGAAGATTCGTGCTTGACAAGGACCTTTGGAATCCTGCTTTCATCGCCCGAACTTAGTCGTCCACGGATGAACATGTATCCGAACATAAGCAAAAATCCTCCGAACAAGAGGGTGATGATGTCACCGGACTGGAGGGTTGCGATGAGGATGAGGAATCCAACAGCTGCAAAGGCAATGAGGAGCATCTTTTGAGAGCGTTCACGCTGTGTTCGCATTGATTCCTTTTGCAACTTGACAATGCGGTCGCCTCGGCCTGCAGGAACGGAGCGGACCCTTGGTTCATTCTCGTCATCTTCGTTTGGGTAGACGAGGAGATCTTCGAGTGCGTCTTTTGGAAGCAGGTCGGTCATGGAACGCGCCAGCATCGACTTTCCTGTGCCGGGATCGCCAATCATCAACATGTGACGTCGTTGTTCTGCTGCCTTCCTGATGACAATGGAGCCCGCTTCTTGCCCGATGACTTGGTCGACGAGGCGATCGGGAATTGGTACATCCTCGGTCGATTCGAAATTAACGGATTGAATCCATTGTTCAACGCTATCAGCGATGATGTCGTCACCACCAGCAGAGGGCTCCGGGGCCCACACGGTGACTTCAGTTTCATCAACGACAGGTAGGCTGTTCTCAGTGGAATCAGCGCCATCCTCGGCGGCCGTGAGAGGCGCTTCGTCCTCAGCAATTTCTTCGGTCACGTTATACCCTCCACGCTACTCCCCTTTATGGGTTTACAATTCACCGTGTATCAAGATGGTGCAAAAGCACCAACTCAAAGTTGGTTGTTGTCAAGGTACTGCTGTCCGTAGTAAGCCCATTGTTCCATGCTCCATCCAGCGGGTAATCCAGTTGCTGGCAGTGGTGGTCCAGCGTACTGTTGTTGTTGAACAACCGGTGCAGGGGCTTGGAAGATTTCTTGGGCGCCACCGTACATGGAATTTGCAACCATGTCATTCGCTGGCACCATGCTAGCGCTCCAGTCTTCGACTTCGTTGTTGTTGCCGCTACGGGTGAACATGAGGCCAATCAGAAGGGCAACGATGAGGATGCCAATTCCAGCAAAGACAAGTTCCATTGGAATTGATTCAGATGTGTCTGTGTTGGTCGTTCCTGACGCTGTATCTGTTGGGCAATCTGAACGTGGGTCGGCACAAGCGATCTCGAGTCTTACCTCCACTTCAGCGAGGTCTGCCTCGAGATCTGTGGTGTCGCCAGTGGATTCTGCAATGCTTCCAATAATTGATGCCTTGGTTGCTTGAAGGTTAACGACGTGTGCCTCGAGCGTCGAATCGTCCATTTGGTCAGGTGTTGGAGCTGATTCGGTGATGGTCCACTTCAACTTGGTGAGGGTCTTGTAATCATCACCATTGGCATCACTTGCGGTCATCTCAAGTTCGTAGTAATCACGGTCTCTTGATCCGTCCTCTCGGGCAGACTGTCCTTCGAAGACGAGGGAAGGCATGTCGAGGAGGTTGCTCCATCCAGTTGCGGATTGTGTGACATCCAGTTCGTAGGTGAGCAAACCGTCACAGGTGCCAGTTAATTCATTGCAGACGTTCCAATTTGCCATCATGTATGTGAACACTGGTGCTGTGTCAGTGAGCGTCATTTTGACCGTTGGTGTTTGGCCGATGTATGTGTCAGTCAGGTCGGCAAATATGTGTCCCGTTCCGTCACCGACCGTTGAAATTTCCAACGGAAGTGCGTCGTACACATTCACAATCATTTGGTAGGTGTTTGTATCGTACTTGTCCATGATGGTGAGGGTCACTGTTTGTGCGCCTACTTGCTCAAACTGAAGGGTCAGCATTCCCGTCAAGAGGTTGTATCGTGCCGCTCCAGATTCAGTTGAATCGACGGTGAGGAACGCTTCTTCCGCAGGGTCATCGATGTCGCTGATTCTCGTGCTTAGATCAACGACCATCTGCTCATTTCGCTTCAGTTGAATCGATTCCATGCTGTCAAGGTCGATTCGGGGCGCATCGTTGCTTGGATTGATTTGCACAATCATGGTTTGCTCGGAGATTTGCTCGCCGTCGCTTGCACGGAGGGTCACCATTGACTGACCGTTAACGTCATTGTCGATTGTCTCAAAGGCAAGAGCGTAGCCTTCAAGGGTGAAGGAAATGATCTCATCATTTGAGGTGCTGATCATGGAAACTGTGAGCGTGTTTGCGTTCACAGGTTGGCCAGTGTCGTCGGTGTCAGAAAGGAACGGGAGCAGGTCAATGATGCCTGACCCTCCTTCTTCGACGGTTTGTGTAGGGAGTCCTTCCCAACGTGGTTGTCCATTTTCGAGAACATTGAACAGGAGTGTTCCGTATGGCAACTCTCCAACTTCGGAGTAATCTCCTCCGTCATCGACTCGAATCTCCATACCTTGCTGTCCGAGTGGACATCCATTGATTTCATTCCATGCGAATTTAACTTCGAGTTCTGTGGTTGATGGATGCCATGCTACGAATGAAGGACTGTCTGATGTGATGACAAGGCTCCCCAAGGGTGTCTCTGGGTCAGAGACGTGCCCGGTAAGGTCGAACTTGGTTGTTGTATCACAAAGAACAGATGGAATTGGCTCTGCGACAATGGAAGGAATTCCGTTGGCGAGTTTGAAACCATCAGTGCCTGCGGTGACAATCCAGTCGCTTGTCTGTCCTCGTGAATCCACTGTTTGTGATCGAATGTCATACCAGCCAGAGGCCATGTTCATCGATGGGCTGAGGAGGTAGGCACGCCCTTCGCTTGGCGAGCCTGGATACATGACCATCTCCCCACCGGATACAATGTCGCTTGACCATTGATTTGCTCCTGTTGGGGAGACTTCAATGTTGAAACTCATCGAATCGATGGTGTCGACATTGTCGTCAGCATCGCCTTTGGCGAGAATGTTGAATTGAGTGCCACGGGCAATGACGTTGTCGCCTTCGACCTGTGCCTTCTTCGCAAGCGGTGGTCGGTCGTGGTCAAGTTCAGACAAAGCCACATTGTTGGCACTTTGCGTCTCGTCCACGAGGCCTGTGAGGCGGACGCCGAATGTGGTCTTCCATCCGTTTGTCGGAAGGACAGAGGTGTCAAAGTTCACAGATGCGGTTTGAGAGCCACCGGTGTTGATGGCGTTCAGAGATTTCGTGTCAATTGAGACTTCATTAATGCCGTTCTTGTAAAAGAACTCGATGTTTCCGCCGGCGCTGTAGTCAAGGTCGCCGAGGTTGTTGATGGTCGTATCAAGGGTGACAGTGTCGCCGATGATGTACGAGGTGCCACCGGTTGGGTTTGTGACACTGAGGCCGTTTGGAGCGAGGTCCATCTTTGGACCCATTGTCGAATCAATGGCGTGGTAGACGTGGGCTGAAGTACCGCCCACTGAAACTTGGTTTCCTGCCATCAGAACGCCAATTACGACCGCCTTGTTCAAGCCACCCGGTACGACTGCTGCTGGAACACTCGACCATGTGACAGATTGGGAAGTTGACGTTGGGGCGACTGATGCAAAGGATGTACCGGAACCGGCGCTCTTTGATTTGTAGGTGTCACTGTCGGTGAGCCAAGCCATCCAGCAGTTGTATCCGTGGGGAATCCCAGAGGAGTATGTGTAACCTGTGCAGTCCTTGTCAACAAGTGCAGCGTAAAGTTTCATGTTGCTTGCTGGGCTACCAGATCCTGTGTATTTGTAGGAAATGTCGATGTCGTAGGTGCCACCAGTTTGTCCAATTGAGGCGGACATGCCGTAATCATTGACTGTTGCAGCCATTCCTCCGCCAGAAGAGAAGAGTGAATCGTATGTATCGTAATTTGATGAAGCTCCGCCTTGGTTCTTGTCGGTGCGGTCTCCGAAGTAAGCGTCCGGTGCGCCACCTGTGGACCAAGCCCAGTTGTAAGGGGCAACATTGCCTGCTCGGGCGGTGTCGGTATCGCCATAGGATGCAGACATGTAAGTGATGTAGACATACTCATCAGGGTGAAGTTGCTTCACTGCGTGGTGTGCATCTGAGCCACCGCCTGTTTTCGAGCAGTGACCACAGTTGTCGGATGAGATGTACTGTCCAAACACGACGTGTCCCGGGCTGGTTGCCGAACTTGCTTGTTGAATAACAGGCTCTTCATTGAGCGTTTTTTCTGTGTTGAGTGGATTCATATCCGCAGTAAATCCAACAAGGACACTGCCCACGAATAGGGTCACAATTGTTAGAGCGAGAAGGCGTGCTTGCATCTTCATGCTCCATACACACAGAGGATGGTATTTATACAAACCCCTCCCATGACAGAACCAGTTTTATTCGTGGGACTGCGGTTTTATGGAATATTTATTGCAATTTTAATTTATATTCTTCACTTCAGTTGTTAATTTTCCTTCTCACAAAGCATTGAAATCCGAAAGGAACTCGCGAGGCTCATGGACAATGACGCGTGGGCTGTTTTGGTTGAACCGGAAGGGAAGGTTCATGTTGTTGAAATGGTCGAGGGCGTTCGTAAAACCAAAGGCTTGGGTGTCTTTGATGCAATGGCCACGATCGCTGGTGTGCCTTATGGTTCGGAGGTTACTCTTGGGCAAAAGCAACTGACGCGAATGCCACCCAGGCTCCCTGAACTCTCGAGAGGCATGCTGAGGAGGGCGCAAACCATCAGCGCAAAAGACGCTGGCTACTTTGTTGCTAAACTCGGCATTGGTTCTGGCGATTCTATTCTTGAAGCGGGACTTGGGAGTGCGGGCCTTTCGATGCACATCGCTCGTGCGCTTGGTGGTTCAGGCGTTCATGTCACTGTCGAACCTCGTTCCGAACACGCTGACGTCGGTCTCAAAAACTTGACACGAGCTCGTCAGAGTTGGATCGAATTCCCAGAGCACCACCATATCGAAGGCGCCATCGAAGACGTAGTTTCTGAAATCACGCAGCATGTGGAAGCATTCGATGGTATCATCCTTGACTTACCCCAGCACCCCTCAGCAATTGCTGCCGTCGCACCGCTGTTAGCCGTGGGTGGCCGCATTGCGTGCTATTGTCCAGTAACGAGCCAAGTCGAACATGCTTGGGAGGCTTGCGAGCAAGCAGGGCTCAATGTTGAATGGGCTGGTGAACTTATGGAACGGCAGTGGGGTAAGGCATCGAAAGGAGGCATGCGTCCAGTCAACGGACCATTTGGTCACACTGCGTTCCTTCTCATCGCCCAACGAACATCGGTTGAGTAAGGTTCACTCGACGACTCGGATCATCGTTTGGCACTTCGGGCAAGTGAATCTGAACGGTGCTTCGCTGCCACGAGGAACGCCCAAGCGCGCTTCACAGGAAGGGCAATTGACCTTCCCGTCTTCCATTCTGCATTCATTGTAACCAAGCGGTTGCTCTTCGGCCTCGATCTCTTCCTCGGTCGTTTCATCGGATTGATCCCATTCGTCCTCGACCTCTTGGGTTTCCTTGCGATTTCGGCGGAGGTACATGACGCTCAAAAGAAGGAGAGCAAAGGCCCAGCCACCAAGCAGTGTGTTGAGTGTCGTGCTTTGATCAAGTTGAAGTCCAAGTGGGAGTGTGACTCCTTGTGGAGGTTCAGCAGGGCCAGCGATCGAGATGCTAAACTGGTCTGATTCCTCTGATCCGGTGGTGCTCGTCACAACAATTTCATAGGTCGCTTTGAGCACAATGTTGGCCGTTTCGTCGTTCTCAATGTTTGAGGTAAATGTGAGCATGAATTCTGTTGATGCGAACGGGGCAAGGTCGAAGGTGTTCAGCGCACTTTCGTCAATGATACGTGTCCATTGACCAATCAGCATGCCGCTCCCTTCGCCGTTGTAACTGAGCGCGCCCTTCACTTGGGTGTTGGCTAAGTTGGTAACGGTCACGACAACGCTTGTACCGCCCGAGTATGGGACCTTGTAAGATGTTTCATCCGTCGTAATGTCGAGTACATTTCCGTTTGTGTACGTTGGTTCGACAGTGTAAATTTCAGAGTAGGTTCCGACATAGTCACTGCGAGATGTGCTCGTGACTCGGAACTCTAAGTTGGCAAGACCGGATTGTGCAGAGTCATCAATACGACATGACCAAGGGATCGCAGAAGAAGACGCACCAGCTTCAAGTTCAAACATCGTGGTTACACCACAGTCCATGCCGACGGTGGTCAGCAGTAATTCATCGTATGCTGTTCCCGTGTTTTTCACAACAACAGTGCCACGGATGGTGTCGCCTGGCTGGGCTTCGTCGACATCGGCAATCACGGTTATTTCAGCGCCAGCCACTTGTGGACGAACCGTCACATTCAGGTGGTCTGTAGCGGATGGATCATTGCTCGAAGTTGCATGCAGTGTGATTGTAACACCGTTGGCAGTTGCGCCAGTCATGACTTCTCGAACATCGATTACAACGGTGCTGGTTGCTCCAGATGCAAGCGAAACCGATGTGGTGGATAAGGATGATGTGAACCAGGTGGAGTCAGATGAATCCGACAAACTCAGTTGCAGAACATCAGTTGCTGTGCCGAAGTTCGTAACATCGACGAGGATGGATGCATTGTTTGACGGCCCTGCTACCACTTGTGTGCTTGTGCTTGATAGCAGGACGGCAAACCTGTCTTGAATTTGCAAATCCACTTGTTCAACGGCAGACGCACCCGTTCCCCCGTAACTAAATTCAAGTGGATGTGTTCCCGGTTCAGCGTTTGTGTTGAGCGTGATGTTCAGGTAGACTTGCGAAGTTTCACCCACGCTGAGCATGAGCGATGAATGGCTGATCTCTGCGGTGGCCGAAGACGGCAGGCCGGTCATGGATGCGACAAGAATGACATCACGTGTGCCAGTGTTGCTAAGCGTGAATTCAGTGGACGAGGTTCCACCGGGTTGCATTAAGATTCGACCATCAATGGGTCCTACAAGGGTGATTTCTGATGTGGCGAGCACTTCAATGTCAACAGATGCCTCGGACACGACACCGCTTCGAGTGACACTGAATGCTTGGACATACATGCCGACAGCGCCTTCTTCTGCAGTTGTTTCAACATCCCATGTCCCACTCTCTCCCGCAGGAATGGTGATGTCAATTGTTGAGGTGATGATGGTGTTTAGGCCCTCTGTGTTGTTAATTTGGAGGTTGAAGGTTCGGGCTTCACTTCCGTTATTCTGCAAGCGCATGGTGTAGGATTGTGCGGTGCCAGGTTCAACATCGACCTGTGCATTCGTTGCAATGAGTTCGAAATCGACCAATTCATCGACGTCGATGGTGAACGATTCTGCACCGCTCACGACTGAGCCTGTTCCTTGAAGGGTTGAACCCTCAAAGTGGAATTCACATGAATCTGCGATGGTGGCAGTTGCTGGTACGTCAACTTGTATGGTCACGTCAATAGATGCATCGGGCAGAAGTGCGAGGCTTACTGGGTCTGGTAGAGCAAAGGCGCACGGGCCGCTGAGTGCTTCAACATTCCAATCGTAGTCCGCTTCCGCATTTCCAGTGTTTGTCACAGAAACAGTGGTGTTTGTAGTCATCCCGGGCAAGAATTCCGAATCTTGGTCGAGGAAAGCAATGCTTAGGCTGTGATCTTCATCAACGTGCACCACCAACAGGGTCGATGTGCTCAGGTTTCCTTGGGTGGATGCTGCAAACAGCCTGAACCCGTAATAATCAGGTGCAACATCTGCAGGGACTGTGATGTCGAGTGTGGCTTGTTGCGTCGTTCCTGCACCCATGTTGTCGAGTTGATCATCGTTCCATTGAACGTTCCATCCAGCAGGGATTCCGCCGCCAAGGCCGCGTGCAGATGAAGTGGATGTAATGGTTTGTGACCACGGGTAATCGATGTGAGATGTTCCATTGAATACAGTGTCTGCAGCGGCTTGCTGCAATTGCATTTTCACGGTTGCGTTGATGGCGATGGTGTCGTTTGAGCCAACTGGGGAATCGCCGGTCATTGTAGCATATAGCACGCATGCTGAGAGATAACTTCCTTTCAATGAAGGGTGGCTTCCATCTGCGTCATAGAGGTCATAAAACAAGTTTCCACTTTGAGTTGGGTCAGAACCGCTGTCCTCTACGGCATCGTGAATGGTTTTGAAAGCGAGGCCGACTGGCGCAATCCAGACAGTGTTCCCCTCGGCACTGATGTTTTCTGCATAGTAGGTGTATCCATCAGCCAATCGATCTTGCATTATGGTGTAGTTTTGATTGATGTTGTATTGATGCCATTGAGGTCCAGATTCTCCACTTCGGCGCCCCCATGTCATGAACAGAACCGTTTCCGAACCTTCTGCAGCAACTTCGGTGCTGATGTTCACTGCGCCATTCATACTCGCTTGCCAAAAGGTATCGGTTGTGGGGAGGGAAGGGACCTGACTCTGATCTTGGAGAACAACATAATCCCAATCGATGTTTGGATTGCGAAGCGTTGTGTTTGAGATGTGTAACGAGGTGTTAATGTCGTCCCAATGCCCAGAGAGCATCTTTCCACCGGGTGTGATTGAATCTGCGTTGACGACGCCCAGTGATTCCATCAAACTGGCAAGGTTGTTGTATCCTGTGTAGCTGTTTCCATACATCAAGAGATTCGATAGGACGGTGATGTTGCTGCTTCCATTGCCACCGGTTCCGTTGCCGGTTCCAGTACCGTTACCAGTGCCGTTGCCGGTGCCAGTTCCATTACCAGTTCCATTCCCACCAGTACCGTTGCCGGTTGAGTTGGAGCCTTGGTTCGACCACCATGTGGCCAAATCAGGTTCGAATTCGACGTCAAGAAGCAGCGTGTCTTCTACTGAGCCAGCGTTGGTAACATCGACGCTGAAGGAGGATTGTGCACCAGCCTCCATTGAAACCAGCGATGATCCCATCGTGTCGAAACTGATGAGCGGGGCGTACGATGGTGCGACGCTCACATACACGGTGATGATGGAGGTGATGTTTTGAGATGGCTCAGTCACATGAATGTTGAACGAACCGCTGTCTGCAGGTACGGCGCCAACGGAGAGTTGAACCACAATCGTGGTGTTCTTGCTCCATGTAGGGAAAATATTCTCGACAACAGGTTCGGTTGCAGTGATTGACCAAAGCGATGAAAGAACACCAGTGTTGGTGGAAACATTGTAGGATCGGATTGAAGATCCATTGTTTTCGATTGTAAGGGTAACATTGCTTGATTGCCCAGGTTCCAGCACCACATGATGCGCATCGACATCGAGCAAAATTGCACTGTGCGCTGATGCAGGCACAGCCAACGGTGAAAGGCTTGCAAACAGCAATACAAGAACAAAGGCCACAGCACGAGCGGGACGAGATGACATAAGACCAAGTTAGGCCACACTTCACTACCACTTGAGTGAATCGGCCCTACGGGCCGTGTGAAAGGGGGATTTAACTGGCCGATATTCCTGCTCACTTGAGGAGGGCAAGGCGAGCATCATCAAGTGCTTCCCAAGGGAAGGAACCGTCCGCCCCCGGGGCTCGGCCAAAGTGGCCGCCAGCTGCAGTCGTGGAGTAAATCGGCTTGAGTAAATCGAGGTCGTTCGCAATCGCACCCGGGCGGAAATCAAAGGCGTTTTTGACACGCTTCGAGATCGCTTGAGCGGTCAGTTCAGAGGTGCCAAAAGTTTCGACACGAACGCTCACAGGTTCAGCAACACCAATCACGTAAGCGAGTTGGATTTCGCAACGGTCTGCCAGGCCTGCCGCAACCACGTGCTTGGCAGCCCATCGGGCAGCGTAGGCTGCTGAACGATCCACCTTCGAGGGATCCTTTCCAGAGAAGGCTCCACCGCCGTGTCGTCCCATTCCACCATAGGTGTCAACGATGATTTTCCGGCCGGTGAGACCAGCATCGGCGTAGGGGCCTCCGGGGTCTGCAAATCGCCCGGTTCCGTTGACCACAAGAATGCAGTCATCATCAAGCAGCTCGGAGGGGATGGCATAATCGACCACATGTCGGCGAACTTCGCTTTGAACATGGGCGAGTTCTGCCTCGATGGAACCTCCAAATTGGTCCTTGAGGGCTTTGTCGTGTTGAATGGCAATGATGACGGTGTGAACTCGAGACACGTTTCCTTGTTCGTCATATTCGACGGTCACTTGTGATTTTCCATCCGGCCGTGCCCAGGGGAGAATTCCTTGCTCTCGGACGGCCGTGAGCCGGCGTGTGAGCCGTTGTGACAGCGCTGCTGCAAGGGGGAAGAACCGCCCATTGAGGTCTTCGTATGCCTCTGTTTCAGTGCATGCATATCCAAACATGAGTCCTTGATCGCCTGCCCCTTGAGAGAGGCCGTCTTTGTTGACGCCTTGAGCAATGTTGGATGATTGAGTTGTGATGTGCACCTGAACTTCCGTCCATTCGGGTGATGCAGCGTCCATGCCGATGGCGTGATCGTTGTACCCTACATCGACCGCAGCCTTTCGAGCGATGGATTCGTAATCAGGTGCTTCGCCGTTGAGGGATACTTCACCCGCAAGGACGATGAGGCCGATGTTTTCCTTTCCCTTCACGCATGTTTCAACAGCCACACGAGCGTTTGAATCGACGGCAAGGCATGCATCGACAATTGCATCGGAAATTGTGTCACAGAGTTTGTCTGGGTGGCCTCGGGTCACGGATTCGGATGAGAACAGGTCGTCAGTCATGGGTGGGCGCCTCGACCGCGGATATATGAA
>OBPB01000101.1_pt1 | contig 21039 bp, 23 predicted proteins | sample 1534631 | NCBI WGS metagenome assembly OBPB01 (sample SAMEA3275471, study PRJEB22092) | marine metagenome | biome: Marine environment; feature: Belgian marine environment, sample taken at 3 meters depth; material: Sterile flask | collected 2014-06-24T18:06:27+00 | depth 3 m
AGGCTTGGTTCGCATGATTCGCTCACAGAAGAGCGAAGCAAAAAGATTCCTCACGTAATTTTTTTCTGTTAATCGGATATCAGGACATGCTAAAGAATATGAGGAGTAATGTCTGTATATACAAGGGCCCCCGTTGTGTTCCTATACGAATACAACCGTACCCTCATATTCAAGGTATAGACGTTGAATCAAGAGCTAACATCTCCTATTATCCGCGGCCTCTTATGGTCAACGCCTTTTGCACTCTGGAACGATTACAAGGGTCGAAACAATCTTGAGAACAGTTCTTGAAATGATTTAGAATACAATCAAGTTAGTACTTCGAGAAGACGATCTTGTTCAGCAGCCATTCTCAATTCCATTGCGATTCTTCGCCCACTGCTCATCGGCTTTCTCCACAATGCGTTTCCGTATGGGTGGCCGACGTTTACGTGGACATTTGTTCCCCCACCTAATCGTGGAGCAACATCGTAAATCCAATAGTTCATGTCCTTGTCAATACAGGTTTGCAGGCAAAATGGTCCAATGATTCCAGGATCGTAGTGCTCTTTGCTGGCTGTGATGAATCTCTCTCCAAGTTCAAATGCACGTTCAAGAAGAGACTCTCGAATGGTTGCAGTATTGTGTCCTACAACGGTCATTTCTGGAATCTTTTGATTATCTGGCATGGTCATCTGTTGAGGCGCAGGTAATCGAACATGACCATCTAAGGAAGATTCGAATCTCCAATCGACTCCAAGCAGTTCGAGTCGTTCTCCTGGCTCTGCAAGTGGGCTGTAAAAGAAATTGAGATTAAACACAGGTCCAATGACGTACTTTTCAATTCGTGCACCATCAAGAGATGATTGGTCAATGATTCCATCCTTAAGGAGAACTTGTGACTTCTCTTGATATTCTTGATATGAGGCACATGTAAAGAATCCACGTTCAAGTTTCTTCTGTGCGTGATGGAGTTTAACAATCACTAAGCAATCAATATCTTCTGGGTTTTCAATCGCTTCAGGATATGGGAGTCCTGCTTTGTCGAGAATCCAGTAGTAGTCTTGTTCCTCAGTACGCTCTTCCATACGCAACATGTTTCTTGATCCAAAGAGAGGTACTTTGAATGTATTTTCAACATCTTCGATTGATGAATATGAAGTGAATGATCGGTTTGGGATGTAGACCACGTTTCTTTTACGCATTTCAGCTTGCATAGATTCAGACATGACATCATTAAACGAAGGCATTACGATTGCTTTGTCAACCATTCCACGAAGAACACGTCCAGAACTCGAACGCTTGGTTTTGAAATATTGTGAATATGTCTTGTCTCGGCCGTCTTGACAATAAGCCACTGTAGGGAATCCTTCTTCGATTCCTCCATCACAGATATCGAGAGCAGAGTGAGATGCAGTCATTCCGATACGTAATTTCATACGATCGTATTCTTCGATAATTGCTGCAATGTCATCACGTTGTAGCATGGTTCTCAACTCCTTCTCATCGACATAGGTCTTTGATACCATCGGAGAGGCCGTTTCAATCGAAGCGTTGCAATTCCATCAGTTCTTCTGTGGTGAGTGTCTCACCAGACATGAGTTTACTCATCAGATCTTGAACTTCAACACGAGCGGTTGGGCGTGTACCTTCTCCTGCTTCAGCACCACGACGTGCACGCATCATGTCTTGAATCGAATGCAGACATCGAAGTGAAACGATATAGAATCGGTGAGCCTTGTCAGCCTCTTGCTTTGTGTTACGCAATTCACGGTGCTTCGAGTTTGCTCTTTCACGTTGCTTGTTGACTTCTTTGTCCCATTGGAGCATGAGGTCGTGAGCTTCTTGTGCAGCGGCAGCAGCTTCCTGAACCGCTTGATGCGCATCATCATGTTCTTTTCGAGCAAGGCCAAGATTTTCATTGCCTGAATCGGTTTCGCCTTTTGCAGATTGATCTTCTTTCATCTTACGGATGAGGGAATTGAGTTCCTTGAGTCTCTTCATGACCTTTCCTTCATTCTTTCCAGTGTGCTCTCCACGCTCGAATTCACGTTCTAAACGGGAGAATTCCTTTGAAAGGGATTGAAGTGTAACTGGACGTTCTCGACGTCCACGTGGTCCACGCTCAGTAGGTGCTTCTTCTCCTCTTTCAGCGTTCATTTGTTCACGGATTTTGGAAACTTTACCACTTGCTTCAGTTCGTAGAACCTTCTTGTCGCGAACGACTTCATTCATCTTTTCGCGTTGTGTCTTCTGCTTTTCCGATTCTTGAATAAGGACTCGAACTTCAGCATTGAACTCGTTTCTTTGGGAAACGAGTTCCTTTGTCTTTTCATTCCAGCCATCACGTTCTTCACGGTAATGCGTTGCTTTTTCGTCGAGGATTGAGCGTCGCTTTTCGAACATTTCTTTGAAGTCATCCATTGTCTTCACACTCTGGTGCTGGCATACGCTAGATATGCTACGGCCAAGCGACCGACCTCACCCATTTAACCCCTTCACTCTGTAAGGAAGAATTGAGCAGTCACAAAATAGGCGATAAAAACATGCGAGTTGGATAATCAAGTCTTCTGCTGTTCGTTGTCAGAGGGAGGTCCTGATCGAATCCAGAATGAGGTCGATTGAACCCAGATTTACATTGGGTTGTGATTGAATAATCAGTATTTCTTTCTGTATAGAGGTAATAATCGCACATCCGTTTTTACCAATAAGAGTCAATTGTTTCCTCGAATTTAATAATTCAAAAAGCGTTTCATATCCCATATTGGAGATCACTTGGCCAGGCTTAAGCCAATCCACCGAATTGACCTTTGGAAGTTGTCGAATGGATTCTACATCAACTGCCATTGTATCAAACTTGAGCATCGAGTGTATATTCATTGCGGGTTGATTGTTTGCAGGGGTCCACGCATAAGATAGCCGATTCCGCTACTGTAGTAACCGTATAATTCCTGAATGACTTCTAAGCCTCTTTTTCTATAGAAGTTAATGGCCTTCTCATTTGTGGATCTTACTTCGAGTTGGATGGTTGTGTATTGGGTCTCTGCTAACGATTCAATGAGTATATTCCAAGCTTGACTACCCCATCCTTTGTTACGAGAACCAGGATCGAGTACAAATGATACGATTCGAACAGTATCTTCCTTGAATGGTGTCGTCCAAAGTAAACCTCGCATCGATTGCGGTGTTTCTTCTATCGAATCAAAGAGCATGAGATTCCCATCCCATCTTGGGACAGGTAATGACTGTATTGAACCTGCAAAATACTGCTCGCCAGTTCCCTCAAGAAACAACTTCTGGACAGCTTGAGTCCATTCGACTGTGAGTTCTTCAGGAGCAAGACCTTTCCGCCAAGCAACATCCATTGAATCACTTCCGTGATTGTTTATTCCCACGCTTTCGACCTTGTCTCGGATCGACACGATATGTTGCCTTCTTACGTCCTGATTTTCTTCTGTCGGATTGATTTGGTGTTGGTGATCTCTTTGTGGATTCAATCCCTGAGATTCCACCCTTCGACAAAAGCGCATCGAGTTCATTCAATGAAAAGGAACCGCCGCTTGAAGCCCGTTCTCTTACTTCGTTAATGTTCACTGCAGGTGCTTGACGTCGATGTACCCGAGGTTTCGAATCGTTGCGCTGACGTTGGTTGCCTTTGCTTGCAGCAATACGTATCCATGCTTCGATACGACCAATTTCACGTTTTAATTCGTGCTTCTTGGAATATTGAATGTTAATTGATTTCTGTAATTTATTTGCATTATGTTGAAACTCTTTCACCGTTTTTGGATGAAGATTAATGCCTTTGAGTTCAGGATTCTTCTCAATAAGACGATTGAGTACATCTTCTTCCTCTGAATTTGTTTTCTTGAGCGCTTTGTATTCCTTATTTTGCTCTCTTCGCAATCGAATGAATTCCTGATGTGCTTCATTTGATTCGATTGAGGCCTTGTACATCGCTTGTAATTCAAAGAAATACGAGAAATCCCCTCTTTCCTTTCCAAGATTTTGCGTATTGAATATGTCGACTTCAGCAGTAAGAGAGTCAAACATACGAACCATCTCTTGTCGGATTCGCTTGGTTGGAATTGCAATACGGTCATTAATTCCGTCTCTTGTTTGACGTAACTCCTGAACTTTCATACTCAATGGTCTTAGTTCAGCAAGTATCGATTGACGATTTGATTTGACGTTTCTTGTTTCTTGTAGGGTTCCGCGTAGAAGGTCCAAGAGTTCTTTCGAGTTTTGGCGTTCGGTAACAAGAGATTGTATGTGCTCTTCGACGCCTGTAACCTTGGCTTTCATTTCTTCAAGAGTGGTCTTCAAGGTATCAGTATTTTGAGTTCTCAAATCATGGAAAAAGTCTTCAGGTTCTTCATCGATCTCCATGACTGGAGTACAAATCTGCTTCCACGAGGTTCCTTCCGAGAGTAAGTGAAGTGCTCGCATGAATTCTTCCTGGATGGTCATAGCCCCTTCTGGTTTTACAACTCTTGATAGGTCATGATCATGGTCGAATGGGTCCTCTATTGGCATGATGTGTTCCATACGATTATTCGATTGACCAGTAACTACCTCAAGTGGTAGCGGGCCAGTGTGCGTCCATTTCTTCTTTTCAGCATTCAATGGACTTCCGTTTCGTATTGAAACAACCATCTCATTCCAATCCCATCGGGTTGCGAAACGATCGAAGAATGCGATGAGAAGTGATGCAAGTGTTTGTTGATTCTCAGATTCAAAGGGAGACGAATCATGTGATATATCGTATGAAGTTCCATTTATTTCAAATAGATTTTTCTTGTTCCCTTTTTGTCTGTTTGGAGCAACAGGGGGATTTGTCATCTGCAAATGTTGGATGCTTATCAGTGTCCATGCATAAGACGAGAGGGTTCCTTCGAAGGCAGTATTGATTCCTCTTCGACTAGCCCAGTATTTTATCATTAGAATAAATTCCCGGACACGTTTGTCTTGTGCATAACTCTTAAGCATCTTTGAGTTGTAAATAGCTAATCTATTTTCAATAGAGATGTCAACATCAAGTCCAGAGCGTGAATCGGTAAATTTGACGATAGGGATTTTGGCCTTTGGAATTTGCTGGATATCCATCATGCCTTCTTCTCGCAATAGGCCTGCAACTTTTCGAAGAACTTTCTTCGGTTGCTCCTTTTTGAATGAAAGACAAAGGTCAAGATCGCCTGTCCCTAATGAAAGTCCGGTGACTGATGAGCCAAATGCTTGAACCTTAGCGTTTCTCTGGAATCTTCGCTGCAATAGTCCCGTTAGGTGACGAGTAAGTGATTCCCTACTCTTGGCCTTTCCATCTCCAATGTGTTTGAGAATTTTAGAAATCTCTTTGTCCATTTCAATGATGAATTGTTCATCAACATCGGTTAGGGAAGGTATCTCAATATCAGATGAAAGATGGCTGTACAAGAATGGCCAACGCTCTTGCTGCTCTAACGTCAAACCTGTGGTTCTACACGCGGTCATTCTTCCTCACCACCAGCTTGTTGCTCATTCTGCTTACGTCGTTCACGGGAGAGTGCTCGAGTAGATTTACCACCCTCATTTACTCGTTGAGCATCGGTCAATAATTCATGGAATCCTGAATTCAAACACTCTTTCCAAAAATCGATACCCTGTTGACTTTCATCAAGGGCTTGAGCGAGTCGGGTCGTACGTGCATCTGCATGTTTTCTCTTACGCTCATTATCGATGTATGTGTCATGGAATAGTTGATTTTCATCATGCAGTTGAACCATTGCTTGATGGGCTTTGTCAGCTGCTTCAAGCAATCGTTTTGCTTTATCTCTCAATTCGACCATCTTGGTAATCTCAGAAAATGAATCCTTTCTCTTTTCGACCCAGGCCTCATGCTCCCGAACCAGACCCTTCATCTCGTTGAGCGTTGCTCGCTCGTCGATGTGTGTGCCCCAGTTTGTCTGGAGTGTGAGATCAAGTGCATCGAGGCGTTGTTGTAATCGCTCCTTTGCCCATTCAGGTTCAGGTTCACTGCCACCTTTTGTCTTCGGTGCATTTTCACGTATTGAATTGGCTTCAAGGAAGAGGAGTTTGGCCTTTGCTTGAGCTTCATTTCGTTCACGTTTAAGAGAAGAAACTTTGTTATTGACAGAATCTCTTTGATCTTTAGCAACCCTTGCCATCGCTGCTGCTTCAGTCAGTTCATTTGTCCGAGCATCGAGTTGTTCTGGTATTTCCAAAGCAAGGCGTTCTCGCCTGTGGAGTATGGCTTTCGCTAGAAACTCAGGCGTGATGGCCAAAAGCTCCTCGGGCGTCATATGTTTCGCCGACTCTGCAACCTTGAATAAACCTCCCGCTGCGACATATTTCGGCATCATGCTCAAGAACCCCCATGAGTTCAAGCAAGGTATGGAAGGGCAACGGGGATTTATGTCTCATATCTTCCTCGCTGGACTTTTGTTGTGTTCAGTACTCTCTTTACCCACCGTTCAGGCTTCCAGTGGGGCTATTTTGATTGAAGAGTCCACCCTGCTTTTTGATGATTCACCTTCCTTTTTAGGAAACACAACCAATCTTTCTTTCGATCTCGTCGAACAGAATAATTCAGCAGGGAGCGTCCATGTCAATTCAACACTTCTGGATTTGAGCGGTCAAGTCCTCTGGACCCAGAATCAATCCCACGCTCTTTCGGGGAATGAGGTAAAACAAGTTTTGATTCAATTGAGTGACTTAGAAATAGGGTACATGCAACTTCATCTCAAACTGTTTGGTGATGTAGGCCAACTCTCAAATGGCTTTGTCTCCGAAACAACGGTTTCATTGCAACGTCTCGCACCTTCATCGATAGATTTTGTTGGGTCTTCTTCAATCACTCTCTCTGGAATTGATTCTCTGGGTCAATTCACGAGTAATTCGACAATTCGTCAGGGCGATTACATTCAATCAGAAATACCAATCGAAAACGTGGGGGATGTTGCTGGAAGTGAATCCTTCGTCCTCGATATTGGTCAAGAGACTTGGAATGAAACCATCTACTACGAAGATGTACTTGTGAACGGCACTTCGACAGTTGTTCTCGAATACCAATCTTCGAACATGGTTGTTGAAGGCGAAATCTGGTTTAACATCTCAAAGAATGATTCGGTTTCATCTCTTTCCTTAATGATGTTAATTGGACCTCCTCCATTACCAGATGCAACTCTGGCTTTGGAGATCCTCACAGAAAACGTGACTGCAGGCGAACAGGTCTCGTTTAATCTGACACTTTCGAATCTTCTTGGGGAACGTTCATTTGATGGTCGTACTGTTTGTGACTTCCAAGGAGATGAGATTTACAACCAATCAATACTTCTTTCTATAGACGAATCACTGATTGAATTAATTTCATTTACAGCTCGACCAGGGATTCTTGATTGCAGCTTCATCGATGATCGAAACGGGGCAACAAGTGGTGATACTGCAACATACACGCTCGAGGGATTAGATTCGGCTATCTTTGATGGTGCAGGGCCTTCAGGCCTAGCATTGATCGGTGGGCCATGGCATGTTGATGATGTCATTGATGTTTCTCTATTACTTCGAAATCAGGGAAATACGAGTGGCCAGGCTCATTTAGAGATACGTTCGAGCCTTGATGTCCTTGTCGCAAACAGTTCCATCACCCTTGAACAGGGACAAGCAGGAGACATTGCCCTCTCATTTACGTTGACTGAATCTGGGCTTCAAGACTACAATTGGATGATACGTTCTTCGGATGGAATCGTATTGAGTGGCCTAAATGGGACATTTTCAGTTGATGTCGCTGGAGAACAAGCCATGTTTGCAGAAGTCCTTGCTATCGAAAGCCAAGGTGAAGTCACAATTGGATGGAATGTTTCGATTGACAATGGTGTTTCGAGGGATGTGAAACTACGATACGGATATAGAATTTCAGGAACAGATGTATTTGTTTCAGAACAAATTGTAACCCTTGGTTCAGGAATTGTCTCTGGACAAACTCAGATCGGTGAAGTTCCAGGGACTGAGGTCATCCTGAGAATGAGTCCTGTTGGCTGGAGTGCTTCTACAAGTAGTTATATCGCCACAGCGAGCCTTTCTGGGGAAGAATCGATTTACTCTATGTCCCTTAATGCAATTACCATCCCGCGTCAATTGCAAGAGGGCAGTATGGCTACTGTGACGCTTGATCTTGAAAACTCAGGCCAACTTACGGGTTCAACTGGAGAACTCCTCCTTATCGATTCGGAGGGGACTGTACTCGCCCAAACAACCTCTCAGGCCCTTTCAGCAGGCTCTACTTCCAAAGTAGATCTCTCATTCGAAGTACCGCTTGGGACTGAACTCCTCCTTACTGCACAGTGGACATTTGACAATACTGTAATCGAATCCGAGAAGAGTTTCACTGTTGAATCCAAAGAAGTTGAAGAAGAAGGTTTTGAGATTCCTTGGGTTGCTCTCGGTGGTGGCATGGCAACCTCTGCAGCCATCATATTAGTCCTACATCTTCGACGAACATCAGAAACTGAAGTTGAAACGTCAGAAAAGAAAAAGAAGGAAAAGAAAAAGGTCGTTAAGAAAGAAGTTGAATCAGTAGAACGTTCATGTCCATCTTGTGGTCGAACGCTACGAATTCCAGGTGACTATTCGGGGACTGTACGTTGTCCTGATTGCTCTGAGCGGTTCGAAGTCGAAGCGGAAATCGAGGAAGAGATTGAAGAAGAAATCGAAGAAGGCGATGATGATGATATCGAGGTCATTGAAACCCCTCCGGCTAAGGTTGAAATCGCTTGTCCAGAATGCTCCTCTACGTTGCGCGTACCTTCTGATTACGGCGGCTCTGTACGATGCCCATCTTGCTCGACTGTATTTTCAGCAAGACAGAATGGATAACCACAATATTGAATCAAGATAGAGTGTAGGGTTTTCTATGGCGGGTCATTTTCAAGAGTTTGAGGATGAATACCTCGAAACTATGTATGAATTCTATGAATCGGATCAACATTCACGAGTACGAACTGGGGATTTAGCTCAGCGTCTCGGCGTTTCTCCAGCTTCTGCAACCGAAATGATTCAACGATTATCTGTCAAAGGCTTCATCGATTATGTGCGATATAAGGGCGCTCAATTAACTGAGAAAGGTTTGATTCATGGTCGAACGATGAAACGACGGCATCGACTTGCAGAAGTTCTGCTTGAACGAATTCCTTTCAATGGCAATGCGCATGAAACTGCTTGCCGGCTTGAGCATGCTATCGATGACGATTTGGAAGTTGCCTTAACCGTCCTGCTTGGAGACCCAGACATCGACCCAAGTGGGAGAGAAATCCCTCAACCGAGCAAACATATTGGAAAAAGAATCGTTTCGAGAGTGGCTGAACACACCTCGCTTACATCACTCCCTGCCGAGAATGAAGCCACCGTTGTAGGACTCCTTTTGTCTGAAGAATTAGTCAATCTCTTTGGAGAACATTTGGCCATTGGGTCAGTAATCAAATCTCTTGGTTCATCGAAATATGAAGCCAATGGAACAATCATCGAACTTGAATCTGGTCTTTCAGATTCAATCATCGTACGTTCCCATTGAGTGGTAAATCCAATCAATTTCTTGCCTAACAGGACGAACGCTTTTGACTCATGTTCTCAAGGGATGCTCGTGAGCGAGACAGTTGAATCATCCATACCCTCCGTTTTGGAGTCTCCTCTTTTGGAAAGAGAGCGTTTTCTGCTTTCCATCGATGACCAGATTTTATCATCCGGATTACGTCTGACTTTGCTTCTTCCAATCTTCTCTCTCTTCATTTTGTTAGGTTCGTGGGCATACGAAGGAACAGATCCTAATTGGTGGGGATCAAGTATTGAACCCGCTCTTGGACAATCATTTAGTTCCAGTTTGCTATTACTTGGTTCGATTGTAGGACTCGGTTGGTTACTTGTTCTGGGGATGCATCGATACAGAATTTCGCTCTCTCATGCAGCTTTTACACAGGCCATTAAGCGCTCTCAAGAACAACACCAAAGCATCGAAGCATTGCACGGATATGATGGGATGGCTCATCGTATTCAAAGCCAAATACGGCTGCATTCACTCTCCTTTACGAGCGTTGTTCTCGGCTGTACTGGACTTGGATTTGTTCTTCTCTTTGGACTTGGTAATTCACTTGGTCGAAACATCTTCATCATGTCGTGGGGTTTGCATATGCTCGCACTTGGATTACACATGTCAACAAGGCAGCACAGATTCAATATGGTGAACAAATCCGGTTTACTCGATGCATTTGAAGCACCAGTTCACCCCTCGACGTTAGAGAGTGTTTTTGACGATATGATTCGAACACAATTAGATCCCTTGCTTCGCTCCAAATATGACCTCCTGATGCGTACTGTTCAAAGTCACGTTAAGCGTGGAGTTAAGCATGATTTTGCGCGAGAGAAAATTCTGATGACACTGTATCGACATTACAACGGTATGGATTCCAAGACGATGAAACTTGAATTTGAAGAAGTCATTAAGGAAGCAGGAATACAAGTATTGCTCGATGAAGACTCATTCAGTCTTGAACTATGGCTTCAATTGATAGAGCATGCAAGAACTCAATGTCCAGCATTTTTCCGACTCATCGATCGAATTGAACAGGACATGGAATTTGGAAGGCCATCTGCTCTGAAAGATCTCGTTTTCGAAGTTGATCTTGAAAATGTCGTAACGAAAAGAGCCAATTTGTTTGTCTTTATGCACAACCTTTCCAAAAAGAGCAAAACGGTTGTGTTCCGTGTTCAATCTCCTGATTTCCGTCCGCATGAAATTGCCATGCGCTATGAGCTTCAGCCTGGGAAAGAAGTCTGGTGGTCCTCTGAATCATTGCCGATTGCTGTAGAAGGAAACGAAGATGTTCTGGGGAAAATGACAGGACTTCTCAAGGATGGTACGATGGCTTGGCAGACGCTCTTACCTGAGCGCTTTGGTGACGCAACAGTTTCTGTACGTTTGGAAGAACCGAGTGGTGACTTACTTATCGGTCGACAGATTAACGTCAATGTGCGTAATGAATTCAGAACAAGATTGCGTCGCTCCATTTCAGTCACCAGTCAGTTGCTCGGTTCGTTGATTATTGGGTTTGGAGCAGTCCTTGAATTACTTGATATTTTCAACGTTTGAACACCTTTCTTGAATCCATAGGTTTGAAATGCAAAACCACTACGCAGTGGTATGTTGGGTTCCAAAGACCAAGCAGAAGAACGCCCAGATGCTGAACTACGTGACCGCTTGCATGCTATGGAAGCAAAGGTCAGAAAGTTACGTGATGTCCGTAATAACTTCAGTTCTGAAGCACGTTCTGCCGCAGATCAACGCAATGCAGTCCAAGGTCAATACAAGGAACACAAGGAAAAGGTCGAACTTGTACTTGCGGAAGTAAAAACAATTCGCGCAGAAATTCGGTTGTTCAAAGAAAAGCGAAATGCAATTCAAGATCAAATCCGAACGATCATCGGCCAAGCAAAAGGACGACGTGGTGAGAAGAGTCAGAAAAAGAGCGCAACAGCAGAACATGCTCAATTGAAGCGTGATGTTACGAACCTGGAGAATCTCTACAATACGTCTGCAATGGGACCTAAGAAAGAAAAGGAAACGATGGAGAAAATCAAGCAGATGAGTCGCCGAATGGAAGAACTCTCTCCAGATGTTGAAGCATTTGAACTCGTTGCCGTCGATCTTGATGATCTCGATTCTGCAATCAAGACACTCAAGGCTGAAGCCGATGCTTCACACCAAGCAATGCTCGAAGCAGTTGGTCGTGCAGATGAAAAATCCAAAGAGGTTGATGAAGCCTTTTCTCACCGAGATTTCCTCAAATCAGAAGGGGACAGACATCACAACGAATATGTCTTACTCCGTGGAAAAGCAGACGATACACACGCAAAAATCGATGAAATGATGACTGATGTTAACAAAGTCAGAGATGAACTCAACATGGCCCGAGAAGAGCGTAAATCGTGGATGACTGACCATAATGAAGCGGTTTCTAAGAGTCTAAAGACTGGAGCTGAATCTGAAGAAGTTGCAGAAGAATTGATTTCAAATCTCCTCGACAAAGGAACCCTTACCTTTGGTGGAATGGGTAACGAAGAAACGAGTACGAACTCTCCTCCTCCACGTCGTGGCGGTAAGAAGAAGATGCGTCGAGTGGACATGTCCGCTGGGCGCCGTCGCTGATTAGTATGCTTGGAATCATTATGGCCGGTGGCCAAGGTTCTCGCCTAAGGCCAATTACTGATGCTCGACCTAAACCGATGGTTGAAGTTCTTGGACGACCAGTTATTGATTTTGTAAAGGATTCAATGATACAAGGTGGTGTGGATTCGCTTATCGTTACCACTGGATATCGCGGAGAAATGCTTGCTGCACATGTTGAGGGGTGGAATACTGAATCAACGTCTGGACGTATCAATCAAGAGCATACGCCAATGGGTACTGCTGGATCTGTTCGACTGCTCATGGATGAGATTAAGGATACTGTGATCATTGGTTCTGGAGATTCAGTGGCTTCGTTTGATGTTGCTTCTCTCCTCCAAGCTCACAAAGACAGCGGAGCAAAAGCAACAATGGCTCTTTGGGAAGTTGAAGATCCAAGTCCATTCGGTATTGTAGGTTTATCCAGTTCCAACGATGGTGAAGTCGATGGTGGATTACGTAAAGGATATATTCGAAAGTTCAAAGAAAAACCGACACCAGAAGAAGCATTTTCGAATGTGATCAATGCTGGATTGTATATTCTTGAACCCGAAGTGATGGCTCTTGTTCCTGAAGGTGAGAAGTATGATTTCTCCAAGAATCTCTTTCCTCGCCTTTTGGAAATGGGTTGGCCGATGTATGCAAAAGCAATCGATGGCGTTTGGTTTGATGTTGGTTCTCCTAATGAACTCATCAGAGCACAACATGTTTTGATTGAACAACGAAACAGTCTACCATTTCCAATGCCCGATGGTTCGGTCGATGGGAATGGTTCCTTTGTTTCGAATACTGCCCAGATCGGTTCAAATGTTGAACTTCACAAATCCGTTGTTGCCTCTGAATGCTCAGTAGGAACAGACTCCTCTCTGCGTGAAACAGTGCTCATGCAAGGTGCGAGCGTTGGTTCAAATGTCTCACTTTCAGGATGTATTCTTTCACCAGGATCGGTTGTTGAAAACAATGTTTCTGCTATCGATCTTGTTCTTGGCGATAACGAGTGCTTGAACAAGGACGATATTCGAATATTGTGACCTGATTGTAGGGATTGGTTTCTAATACCCTCGCCATTTGTGTAGTATCATGTCAGCAAAGCGTACCTATGACCGGACGTGGGAAGAGATTGAAGCCATGCTTGGTCGCGCTGAGCGAAAGATGAACGAATGGAAAGCTTGGTTCGAGGAATGTCGACAACGCGGAGATCGTGATGGCATGAAAGATGCAGTCCGTAATTACAAGGCTCTCGAAGGTGTCATCAAGACTCTGAAGTGGACGCTTGGAGACGTATCCGTTGATACGCCTTTGGAGTGATTCACCAACCACGCTGGTCGAGTCGAACTTCTAAGGTTTCAAGTTCATCGCCTTTCATAGCATCGCCTTTTGTCATTGCCATAGCTTCTGCAACCTTTGCACCATCATTGTAGTGTGCAGTTGCCATCACAATTGCATCCGCCATTGTTGGAGGATCATCGGACTTGAAAATTCCAGAGCCGACAAAAATACCATCCATACCCATTCGCATCATGTGAGAAGCATCTGCTGGTGTTGCGATTCCACCTGCTGAGAATGTAACGACTGGAAGACGACCGAGTTCCTTGACATCATCAAGAATCGAGCGAAGAGAGGAGCGCATTGCATCATCAATAGGGCCAAATGGAGTCTCAAGATGAGTCCCAGGTAGTTTTGAAGTGTTAGCAAGAACACGAAAACGCTCTGCAATAAGGTCAGCAGTTTCATCGAGTAGATCATCACTCATCGATTGTACTTGTTTAATCTCTTGAGTAATAAGACGCGAGTGTGTAACTGCAGCAACAAGGTTTCCTGTTCCTGCTTCACCCTTTGTGCGAATCATTGCAGCACCTTCGTAAATTCGACGAACTGCTTCTCCGAGTTCTGTAGCACCACAAACGAATGGAATCTCGTAGGCTTTCTTGTCGATGTGGAAGAATGGATCTGCAGGAGTAAGTACTTCCGATTCGTCAACCATGTCGACTCCCATTGCTTCGAGGATACGTGCCTCTCCTTCGTGACCGATACGAGCTTTTGCCATGACCGGAATTGAGGTGCAATCGAGAATGCCTTGAATCATGTCAGGATGGCTCATTCGAGCAACTCCACCAGCAGCACGAATGTCAGCAGGAACACGTTCTAAGGCCATGACTGCAACAGCACCTGCCTCTTCAGCAATTGCTGCTTGTTCAGCGTCAACGACGTCCATAATGACGCCTCCTTGTTGCATTCTAGCAAATCCTCTCTTCAGGAGGTCACTACCGTGTCGGAGTTGGGAGAAATCAGTATGTATCATGGCTCTCATTCCATTGGGAGGTATAACCCTTCAAGAAGGTTGGTTAACTGCCACAGTAAAAATCAGGAGCCAAGAACTGGAGAATCGCCTTCAGCGATTTCTGCATCAACGGATTCTACTTCGTTTCTCTCAATCCATGCTTCTTCTTCGTCAGGGACGTCGGTATCTGCGAAAATTGCTTCAACAGGACATTCAGGTACACATGCTCCACAGTCAATGCATTCGTCTGGATCAATAATGAGGTATGTGTCCATTTCACGGAATGCTTCGACAGGACATACTGCAACGCAATCTTGGTACTTGTGATTCATACATGCTGAGGTGACAACGTGAGTCATATCTTTTCCAGTATAATCACCTACTTGAATGCTATTCATAGCACCAATGAAGTTTAGGATGACCGAAAATCTTACTGGAGGACTTGCGTTGCTATCTCTGTTGCATTTTGTCCAGGATAGACTGCAACCTTCATTCGAACTTTGATCACTGGTCCATTATGATCTTGTGGGGTTAGAGATACGACTTGTCCAATTATGTTCTCTAAATCGAAACGAGCGTGAATCACATTATTCTCATCCATTCGTTGCCCGAGTTGTTCTTGAATCAGTTTAGAGTTGTCCTTTCCGAGTCGTTGAACGAATTCTGAAACGAGTTTATTTTTCTGTACGTGTGTACTGAGTAAAGCAACCTTCGGACCGTGGTATGATGAGGTCATGTCCACATCCCATTCAGTTCCAGTAAACCATTGCAAGGCTTCTGTGACCAGATCAATATCTTGTAATTCATGGGCTGTAGCCGTAGCATTGACGTGTAGGATGCCCATAAATCAACCACGAAATGACTAGGTCAAGAGGTTTACCGCTCGTTCTTTCCATCAATCTTCTTCAAATAGGAGTGGTATGTCGGTGAATTGCAAGAGGGGTAGCCCCCTCAAGACACCTCCGAGATGAGTGACATGGCAAAGAAGATGAGCGCAAAAGCGCGAGCAGCAGCCCGTAAGCAGAAAGATAAGTGGAAGACAAAGCGTTGGTACACCATCCGAGCTCCTCGAAGCCCTTGGAATTTCCAGAACATTGGAGAGACCATCGGCGAGTCAGACGAACACATCATGGGACGTGTCTATGAGATGACCCAACAAGAATTCAACGGTGACTTCACCAAGATGCATGTTATGCTTCGATTCCGTGTCACCGATACAGCCGGACAAGATGCATTGACAACATTTGTTGGACATCATCACCAAACGAACCACATTCGCCGACAAATCCGCCGATATCGTGGAAAGATTGACGACGTTATGGACGCAGTCACAGAAGACGGTTACCTTGTTCGAATCAAGCCTTTGATCATCACGCAAAAGCGTGTTCAAACATCAGTCAAGCAGGCCATTCGTTCCAAGACCCGAGAAGTCGTTCGAGGATTTATCGCTAAATCCACCTACGATGGTTTGCAAGTCGCTATGCTCGATGGTTCTCTTGAATCCAACATTCAAAATTCGATCAAGAGCATCTATCCTTGCAAGTCGGTCGTTATCCGTAAGAGCCAACTTCTCCAAGCTGGTGTTGTTATGGACGCAGGACCAACTCTTGACGAGATTCACGCACAAGAAGCACGAAGCGCTGCAGAACTCAAAGCCAAGAAAGCAGCAGCACTTGCTGAAGCAATGGAAGAAGAAGAATCTGAAGAAGCAGAAGAAGAGACAACAGAAGAAGTTGTTGAAGAAGCACCTGCTGAAGTTGCTGAAGCACCAGAACCTGTTGCTGAAGAAGCTGTTGAAGAAGCACCTGCTGAAACATCAACTGACTACAGTTCAATGACCGTTGCTCAACTCAAGGAACTTCTCAAGGAAGCAGGTAAGCCTGTCTCTGGAAAGAAGGCCGAGTTAATCGAGCGTTTGCAAGAATAAGCAGCGAACATTTGACAATCGTTGAGCGATTGGGATAGTCATGCAGCGCATGGCCGTCATCGGTGGAACTGGATTATTGAACATGGCTACAGGCCAACCATTCAGTGATGCTGGACTTGAAGTGATAGCGACTGACTCGTTTAATGTCGAAACTCCGTATGGACTTGTTCCACTCAAATCTTTTCAACTCAAACATGATTCTGAAGAGAAGACACTTGTCTTTCTTCAACGCCATCATAACGACGGTTCTGCAAGCAAGCCTCCACACATGATCGACCATCATGCAAACATCTGGGCATTGAAGCATGCACAAGTGGATGCAGTACTATCCGTCTGCTCGGTGGGATGTGTCGCTTCTGATTTCCCTCCTGGTCGTGTCGGTATTGCTCATCAATACATCGACTTCACAGGGCAAACAACAACCTTCCATGATGAGAAAGCTCAGTTCACATCCGTAACTATTCCATTCGATGAAGATATGAATCAACATCTTGAATCCACACTTCGCTCAATTCAGAATCTTTCAGATGAACGACTCAGATTCACGTATTGGTTGGCTCAAGGTCCTCAATTTGAAACGGCTGCTGAAGTAGAAGCCATCGATCGACTCGGTGGAGAAGTTGTCGGAATGACCATGCCACGAGAAGCCAAACTGTGTAGAGAAGTTGAACTTCCTTACGCTGCATTACTCATCGGTTCAAACTGGGCTGCTGGAAGAGAACCAGGAGATGCAACTGCTGATTTGAATCATGAATCAGTATCCGCAGAGGCCAATCGAAGGCTTGGGCCTGTCTGGTCATGCATCACTTCTCTTCTGACACAATGATTTAGTGCGTTCCCGTTAACCATTCACTATGGAACCCTTCTCAGTAGAATCGTGGCTCTCATCCAAGGATGAAGACATATGGACCAATATGATGCAACGCGTCGCAGCATTCCATCACAAGCATGACTTCGCAGGAAACAATGGTCATGACATGGGGTATCGAATTGCATTAACCGTAGAAGAATTAGGTGAACTTGCAGCAGCTGTTACCAAAAACAAACCGATTGAAGAAGTTGCAGAAGAGATGGCAGATGTTATGATCCTCCTTATGGGGCATTCTCTGGCAATGAAGATCGATCTCAAAGAGGCCTTCGATAAGAAAGTAGAACGAATCATGCAACGCCCTGCTCGACAAGGTAGACTCGGTATTCGAGTTACTGAGTATGATGGTTCATGATCTTCTTCGAAGAATCATATAGGTCGTTTGATGCTCATTCTTATCATCAGAAGGAACTGTTTCTACAATCTCTTTCTTCCAATCGTTCTCGCTAAAGAGTGCAACCCGTATCTCTCCTGATTGATTTGTCTGAACCATCGTCACATGGATTTCATCAACACGTTCTCTGCATTGCTCATACACATTTGCTCCTCCAATAATCCAGCAAACAGTTGAATTATTTTCCTCTGCAATAAGCAATCCATTTTCTATAGATGAAGAAACATTTACGCCTTCAAGTACATATTCTTCATTCCGTGATACAACAATATTCAATCGATTCTCAAGAGGTCGATATGCTTCTGGAAGACTCTCCCAAGTGGTTCTTCCCATCAAGACAGCATTGTTTCCGTCTCCAATTGTTAGGCGCTTGAATCGAAGCATATCTGCACGAAGTCTCCAAGGCAAGCCATCATCCTTGCCAATGCATCCATCAAGATCCATTGCAAGAATCATTTTTCGCTGCATAGAACTCACACCGAGATTGGAGCTTTGATGTGTGGGAGATGTTCGTATCCAATGACTTCAAGACTCTCAAAAGTGAACGCATCAATGGTTGTAATCGATGGATCAAGTTTGATTGTTGGCAATGCAAGTGGTTCCCTACTTACCTGCTCTCTCGCCTGTTCAAGATGGTTCATGTACAGATGTGCATCGCCGAGGGTATGAACAAATGTTCCAGCCTCAAGTCCACACACTTGAGCCATCATGTGGGTGAGTAATGCATAGGATGCGATATTGAATGGAACACCCAAGAAGACATCGGCACTTCGTTGATACAATTGGCAATTGAGCCTTCCATTAGCGACATGGAACTGGAAAAACGCATGACATGGCATCAATGCCATCTCATCGAGTTCACCAACATTCCATGCTGAAACAATGATTCGTCGACTGTTTGGATTGTTCTTGATTTGATCAATGGCTTGTTCGAGTTGATCGATGATACGTCCATCCTTTGATTCCCATTTACGCCATTGCTTTCCATAAACAGGTCCAAGGTCACCATTCTCATCAGCCCATTCGTTCCAGATACGAACGCCATTGTCCTGAAGGTACTTCACATTCGTATCTCCCTTAATGAACCAGAGAAGTTCATGGACGATTGAACGAAGATGGAGTTTCTTTGTTGTCACCATGGGGAATCCCTTTTGCAGGTCAAATCTCATCTGATATCCGAAGACGGAAAGAGTACCTGTTCCAGTCCGGTCTTGCTTTTCAACACCTTCATCGAGGATATGTTGCATCAGTTTGAGATACTCGTCCATGATTCCACCAACCATGTTCCAGTGATGGAAGCCCTTGAGGGTTACCTCCGACTAAGGAGCGCCCAAACCTTGCATGCTTCCCATTAATTGGTCAGTAAATTGGCGGTAAAGAGCAGCTAATTCAGCGCGAATTTCATGTTCGTCTTTCTGAGAGAGTTGATTCAATGATTCTGCAGTTTGGTTTCCACCATTCGAATCAACAAGCCATTGATACCAAGTGACGCCTTCACCTGCATTGAAATCCACACGTCGATGCAATCGTGGAAGTTTATGCGCTTGTGGTTTCATCATATCACGACTGCCAACGATCGCAATTGGGATGACAAAAGTGTGAGGATAGGATGCAGCAAGGCGAGCCACTCCAGTCTTCCCAGGGAGTAGGAAGGGTGCTTCTTCACGCTTTGAGCGAGTTCCTTCTGGGAAAATACCGAGGGCACGACCTTGATCAAGAACATCAGCTGCACTGGAAAGAGCATCCAAGCCACCACTTTCTCGCTGTGTCTCAATTTGCCCAGTACTCTTCATGACAAAGCGAGTCCACGCTTTCTTGAAGTGACCATCCTTTGCAAGATAGTGTGTTGTTCTTCGAGATGAAATAATGACAAGAATAGGATCGACGTGAGACAAATGGTTCGCAGCCAGAATGACAGCACCTTTCCGCGGAATATTTGAATCTCCACGTACTCTTAATCGGATCATAGATCTGAATAAAGGAACAATTGAAAGTCGAAGAAAGTTGTAAAACAAGTTCTTAGGGGCCTTTTTTCCAGTCGTTGGAATCAACCAGTGCTCTCGTAGGGAATCCCACGCAGCTACGACCTCTTGGTCTGCCTCCATGCCTTGTCGGTTTGGAGGTGGGGTTTTGATGCTTTGGAGAATAATTGACCATTTCAGTGCATTTACTCTTCTTCAGACCATGTACGTCTCATGACCTTTCCAGTCAATTGACCAGCATCGTATGCTTCCATATCGTGTTCAACAATAAGATGCATGACCAACTCATGCTGTAAGACCATCTCGTTACATGTTGGACATTGGAGTTGCTTTGCTTGTTTGTATCCCATGAATTCTAATCGCCCTTGTTTCGTCGATAGTCGTCGACCAGTTCTCAGTACGACTGATATGAAGACCAAAACAAAGAGAACAATAAAGCAACCAAATCCCATGAAAACTCCAGATGGAGGCGGATTCTGTTCAAGTTGAATGTCCTGATTTACCTTGTTGTCACTGGAATTCTGGTGCTTTGCAAGATCGATTGTATGCGTAAAGTTCTCACCACGTAGGCTCAATTGTATATCCAAATCATTCTCTTCTGCATCTGCTTCAAGGATGAGGGTGTAGTAGCCATATGTGTCTGTAATCGCTTTGACTCCACGATACTGATAACAATCGATAATTCCAGGTTCACATTCAACAAAGACATACTCTAAAGCAACAGGACTATTGTCTGCGTACGTTGCCTTTCCAGAGATACGATACGTTTCTGCTTGAGCATTCAAACTGAATAGAATGACGAGAAGAAGTGGCAAGAGGACTCTTCTCATGTTCCCACGATTACATCAGGTCTCTTATAGACCCTTGATTAAACCCTCAAGAGGGAAATTACGAGGTGTTGATTCACTCTGTTCCGACGAGTTTGTAATCATCAGAAAGTGGAGTTGCTCCAGTTTCCATAAGGATGATCTTCCCATCTTTGAATCGCATGAAGGACATGACTGCTTCTGAGTCGGAGTCGTTTGCAAAGTGAACAATTGAGTGAGCTACGCCAACTTCATCGTTTTCGAACAAGATTCTTTGGTTTTCAGATTGTGGTGTGCTTCCGCCTCCGACAAATCCCATGATATCGGATTTGCTCATGGTGATTCCACCGACGTGTGGATTGAAGACACATTCATCGTGAATGAGTTCTCCAAGTGCTTCGACATCTGCGTTATCCCAGGCTTCGTTGTATGCTTTAATGATTGACATTGCCACTACGAATCAAGCCAGTTCCTTAAACCCGTCGAACATAGATTCTGTAGTTCTTGAGGGCTGAGATCTTTCCGACACACCGTGCAGTATGGCCGACCATATAGCAACCCGAAAATCCACTTTTACTTCTGCTTCTACAA